>RCUE01000071.1_pt1 | contig 47426 bp, 26 predicted proteins | sample 2166111 | NCBI WGS metagenome assembly RCUE01 (sample SAMN09930795, study PRJNA488358) | compost metagenome | feature: garden; material: soil; isolation source: compost soil in phenylacetonitrile-enriched culture | place: Germany: Experimental Botanical Garden Goettingen | collected 2016-01-27 | reverse complement strand
CCAAATCGCCGGTGCGGTACATCCGTTCATAGCCTGCTTTGCCTCCGGCAAACGGGTTCTCTACAAATTTCTCGGCCGTTAGTTCTTCGCGTTTCCAATAACCACGGGCTAATCCTTCCCCTGCAATACATAATTCGCCCGGCACACCGATTGGCTGCAATCCCCCATCCGCGTTCATGATATATATTTGGGTATTCCCGATAGGACGTCCGATATTAATTTGATGAGCATGGGTCAGTTCCTGTACAGTCGACCAAACTGTCGTTTCTGTAGGTCCGTACATATTGTAAATGCGAGGACCGTTTATCTTTTGCAGATCTCCCAACAGCTTGGACGGTAGGGCTTCACCCCCGACCATAATTGCCTTCACGCTTTGCAGTGCGTAGGAACCTGTTTCATGACCCAGTAGCATTTGCACCCGCGATGGTGTCATTTGCAACATCTCAATATGATGATGAGTGATCAACTCACCAAGTGCCTGAGGATTCACCTGATGCTGGCGGTCGCCAAGCACAACCGTCATGCCACCGAGCAGAGGCAGGATGGTTTCCAAGACAAAAATATCGAATGAAATGGTCGTCAGTGACAAAATGGTTTGACTCGTTTCAAAGTCAATTGCTTCGCGCATACCTGTAATAAAGTTGAGCACTGAGCGATGCTGGAGCATAACCCCTTTCGGATTTCCAGTTGAACCAGAGGTATAGATGACGTAAGCCAAATGCTCTGGGCGGGCAATCGCCTCGAGGTTGCTGCTTTCTCCCTGATACAATTCTGCATCCTCAATAAATATTGCATTGGCGTTGCAATGGTGCTCTTCCAACAGATCACGACTGGTCAGAAGCACTGTGGCCTCGCTATCTTCCAGCATGTATGCAATACGAGAGGACGGAAATTCGGGATCAATTGGCACATAAGCACCACCTGCTTTTAGAACGGCCAGCAGACCTACGATCATTTCCACTGAGCGATGCACCATCAGGCCGACCAGCTTATCAGGTCCTACCCCCTGTGCTTGAAGTATGCGTGCCAATGAGTTGGCTCGTTCATTCAGCTCCCGATAAGTCAGACTCTGATGTCCAAACATTAATGCTACCTGATCCGGTGTCTGTGCCACCTGTTCCTCGAACACCGCACTTAACGTCTGATCCTGTGGATAAGCTGTTGCAGTATCGCCCCAAACCTGAATAATCTGCGCTTGTTCTTCCGATGTCATCAATTCCAACTCACTCACACGGATATTCGGATTCTCCACAATTTGCCTAATGACATGCTCGATATGACCCTTGATGCGCTGCATTTCGGACCGGTTATATACCAGTTCATTGTATTCCAGCAGGATCGTGATATCCTCGTCAGGCACGACAATCAGGTTAAAATCGTAGTTGGTTTGCTCTGCAATTGCCACATTGGCTATAGATAAGCCTGTATGTGCGTCTGCTTCGCCGGAATCAATCGCCTGAGATATCTTTTGCCCGATCGGATAGTTTTCAAAGACCATAATATGATTAATCAGGTCTTGTTTTTGTTCAGTCAGCGCCTGAATATCGTAGAGCGGAAACGTGTCATATGGACCGGAGGTCAAAGCCTGTTCCTGTGTACGCTTTAATATTTCAGCAAATGTTGCATTCCGCTCACTGTAAATGCGTACCGGAATTGTATTAATGAACAAACCGATCATGCTCTCCACGCCTGCGACTTCTGCCGGACGCCCGGATACCACACTACCAAACACGACATCCTGATTATTATTGTATTTCTGTAAAATAACACCCCACGCACTCTGTAAAATCGTATTAATTGTTACTTTCTGTTGCTTTGCAATACGCTTCAATGCGGTACTCCGCTCTTTACCTAACCCAAAGGTCACCTTCTCCAAAACATAGCCTGTATCCGAACGCCCGTCACTTCCGTCTGCATCCTCATTCTGCACTGTTACAGAAGCCTGCGCTTTCTCACCAAGCAACAAGGTCTGTTGCTCATAACCCGCCAAATAGTCGCTCCAATAGCGAGCCGCTTCCTGCGCTTTCTGCTGTTCCAGCCATTCAATGTAACGGCTATATGGTCTGACAGGTGGTAGTTCCGGCTGCCTGTTCTTCATCAAAGACGAATACGCACTTAGCACTTCTTCCATGACAAGTGACAGACACCAGCCGTCCATCAGGATATGATGGAAGCTCCATACAAAATGGTATGAGCAATCCCCTGTACGGAAGACAGCTATACGCATCAGCGCATCCTTGCCTAAATCAAAACCTCGAGCTTTGTCCTGTGTCACAAATTCAGCTACAGTGTGTTCACGCCCTCTGGCATCTTCATAACGGAAGCTCGCATTTTTATGACGATAGACAACCTGCAACGGTTGACCATGCCAGCCACTGTAGAAATTTGTACGGAAAATTGCATGACGGCTTACGAGCAGCTTCACGCTTTCCTCAAACATGCTCGGTTCAAAATCTCCTTCAAGATCAAACGTCAACTGTTCAAAATACACTTCGGTTTGTGTATTCATCAAACTATGGAACAGCATACCCTTTTGCATTGGCGTTAGCGGGTACACGTCTTCCAATTCCCCAACCGTCTTTGTCTGCTCCTTAATCGTATCTAATTGCTCCAAGGTCAGACCTTTAAACAGTACATCACTTGGAGTCAATTCGTTCTGCTCCCTTGCAACACAGTGCTCGATAATTTCAAGCAGATTGGCTTTTAGCAGGTTAGCCAGCATTTGGATGGTGTCCTTACGAAAGACCTTGCTGTTATATCGAATATCCAGTTTCAGGATACCGTTGGTTACACCCGCGTCCACAATGAAATCGTATTTCATCTCCACCTGATCACTAACGACCGATCCAATCGAGTAAGGTGACATACGGATATCACTGTTTTGCAACTCCTGATCAAACTGTCCGTGATAACTCAAGCTTACCTGTGGCTCGGCAAAAGCTTGATGTTGACCGAGATTCAGTGCATCTGCTTGCTGACCCGTGGCTTGGCCGGATTCACTCAAATATCTCCAGATTCCGTAGCCAATTCCCTTATTCGGAATATCACGCAGACTCTCTTTGACCTGTTTGATGCGTCCCGATAAAGTAAAATCACTGCCGATGTTCAGCCATATTGGATATTGAACCGTAAAGCAACCTACCGTACGAGAAAGGTCCGTATCTGGTAAAATGCCCTCACGTCCATATCCTTCCAAATTGATCAGGCTACGTTCATGACCGGTCCATGTGTACAGCATCATGCTCAAAGCTGTCAGCAGCAGATCGTTCACTTCCGTGTTATATGCGCGGTGCGCTTGCTTCAATAGCCGTTCTGTCTCTTCTTCCGAAAGCTTAACGACCATTTTACCCGTGTCAGCCAAGATAAATTTGCCATCCTGTGCTTGATCTTCAGGCAAGCGTACCTGGTCAGCCAAAGCGGATGCGTTCAGATGCTCCCAATAGGCGCGTTCGCCTTCCAGTGCTGCACTATTCGCATAGGTGTACAGTCTTTGAGACCAGGAACGGAACGAGTCCGTTTTATCCGGTAACTGAAGCACTTCTTGATGGACGGCTTTCTCATAGACTGTGGCTAAATCCTCCAACAAAATGCGCCACGATCCCCCGTCTGCCACCAAATGGTGGATGGCTATGAGCAAATGATCCCCATCCGCACAGTGGAACAAACCAGCTTTAAATAGCGGGCCTTCATGCACATAAATACTGCTTTGAATTTCGCTGACTTTCGCCTCAATCGTCGCACTAAGCAAGGCTTCATCAGTGACATCTCTAAAGTTCAATACATCCAGATGATACAGTTCGCCCTCATGTACTCCACGGTTCCATGCTTCATAGCCTTGCTCCGTCTTTCTGAACACCATACGTAATGCATCATGGTGCTCAGTTAGCTTCATGAGCGCCTGACGTAGAGCGGATTCGTCAAAGCCCTGCTCCAGATGCAGCATAACCGCCTGGTTAAATGGATACGCATGCACTTGCCCTTGTTCTGCAAGCCAGTATTGGGTCGGCGTTAGCGCCACTTTCCCCGTGACCTCGCCTTGCTCGGTCGTTTGCTTGTCCGCTAACCGAAGATGCGGAGCCAGCTCCTTCACATTTGGAAATTTGAACAAGTCCTTCATATCCATCTTGTACCCGGCTTGAAGCAGTCGGGAAGAGAATTGAATCGCCTTGATGGAGTCGCCGCCCAGATCAAAGAAGTTGTCTAAAATACCGACCGTTTGTACGTTCAGAACGGACTGCCAGATTGCTACGAGTGCCCGTTCGGCTCCAGTGCGCGGCTCTACATACTCCGCTCCGCTTTGCAGACTGCCTTCGGGTACCGGCAGAGCCTTGCGGTCAATTTTGCCGTTTGGACTCAGTGGCATCTGCTCCAGCTGTACAAAGTAGGATGGTACCATGTAGCTTGGCAGTTCTCGGCCCAGCTCACTTCTCAGCTCACTGGCACTGAGTTCTTGCCCCGCAACATAGTAGGCCACCATTTGGTTTTGGCCCGTTTCATCCGCACGAGCCATGACCACGGCTTCTCGTACCGATTCCACCTGGAGCAGTTGCGTTTCCACCTCGCCCAGTTCGATTCGATAACCCCGGATTTTTACCTGATGGTCAATCCGTCCCAAATATTCGATGTTCCCGTCTGGCAACCATCTCGCCAAATCGCCTGTGCGGTACATCCGCTCATAGCCTGCTTCCCCACCAGCAAACGGATCGGCTACGAATTTCTCGGCCGTCAGCTCCGGCCGATTCAGGTAACCACGGGCTACGCCGACACCGCCGATGCACAGCTCACCCGCAACCCCAATCGGCTGCAATTGCTCTTTGCCTTCCTTCACGATGTACAGACGAATATTTTGAATCGGCTTCCCGATGGGAATAACTGTATATTCTTCATCCAGCTCGCAATCGAAGTACGATACGTCCACCGTCGCTTCCGTCGGGCCGTACAGGTTGATCAGCTTCGCTCCGGCTAGGCTCGACACGAGACGTTGGAACCTCGCCACATGCTGCGGTGGTAAGGCTTCACCACTGGCAAAGACATGGCGCAGCGTGCCCAGCTTCGCTTGCATCACTTCCCGTGGCTGTTGCTCCACGTACTCCAGGAACGCATGCAGCATAGCAGGTACAAAGTGCATCGTGGTCACGCCATCACGGGCAATCGTGTCAACGATGTCTTCCGGGTTCTTCTCCCCGCCGACTGACAGCAAACTCACCTTCGAGCCGACCATCGACCACCAGAACAGCTCCCACACCGACACGTCGAAGGTGAAGGTGGTTTTTTGCAAAATTGTATCCTCCGCACTCAAGCCGTAGCGATCATGCATCCACAAAATCCGGTTCAGCACGGAATGGTGCTCCACCATTACACCTTTCGGTTTTCCAGTGGAACCGGAGGTGTAGATCACATAGGCGACATGATGTGGCCCCGACAACGGCTCCAAGTTGGAGCTATCTTCGTGGTAGATGTCGTTGCGTTCCAACACCAGCACCTGGCCGTCGAAACTCAGCGATGCTTGCTCGGCCAGGTGCGATGACGTCAGCACGAGTTTCGCTCCCGAATCCTCCAGCATAAAGCGGATGCGGTCGGCCGGATATTCCGGATCGATTGGTACATAAGCTCCGCCAGCCTTAAGGATCGCATAGATGCCTACGATCATGTCCAGCGAGCGCTGCGCCAGAATGCCTACCGGCTGTTCCGATTCTACTCCTTCTGTGCGCAAGGTGCGTGCAAGACGGTTGGCTCTCTCGTTCAGTTCACGATAGGTTAAGGATTGATGCTCCCAAACGACAGCTACATGATCTGGTGTGCGTTCAGCCTGCTCCTCAAACAGCTTTTGGATCGTCTGATGGCTTGGATATGCTGAAGCCGTCGCATTAAACGCTCCTGTAATCTGCTGCTTTTCCGCTGCTGTGACTAATTCCAGCTCTTCAACCCGAACATGCGGGTTGAGCGAAATTTGCTCCAGCAGGCGTGCTAAATGCCCATGCAGACGCTCAATACCTGCTTGATCAAAGCTGAGCGCGTTATACATAAAGCGAATCTTGATGCCTTCTCCCGGCATAACAGCTACGTTCAGATCGTAGTTGGTTTCCTCTGTAGCCACCACGTTCGAAATCGTAAATTTATCCTGTCCCTCGCTACCTAACTGTTCTACCTGCTGTCCCACCGGATAATTTTCAAATATCATAATATGATTGATTAAATCCTGTTTCTGCTCGGTCAGTGCTTGAATTTCATACAGCGGGAACGCATCGTAGGCATTGGAAGCCAGCGCCTGCCGCTGTGTTCGTTTCATCAGCTCGACAAAGGTTTCACCTGGTTCAGACTGCACACGCACTGGAATTGTATTGATAAATAGCCCGATCATGTGCTCCACGCCTGGAATATCCCCTGGACGACCGGACACAACGCTGCCGAACACGACATCCGTACTGTTGTTATATTTTTGCAACAGAACGCCCCATACGGTCTGAATCAGTGTGTTGATCGTGACCTGATTTTGCTTCGCCACCCGTTCGATCTGAGCAACCAGCTCTGGCTGGAAGTTACATTCCAGATCTTCAGCGACATACTCCCCGGATTGTAAAGATTTCGACTGTGTTTTTTGCTGTGGAAGCGTAATTTGCTGCTCGTAGTCCGCCAGATACCCACTCCAGTATTGCAAGGCCGCCTCACGGTCCTGACGCTCCAACCATTCGATAAATCGGCTGAACGGCGTGACTGGCTCCAGCGCTGGCTCATGACCCGCGCGCAGTGCCAGATAGCTACCGAATACCTCCTGTGTCATAAAGGACAAACACCAGCCATCCATCAAAATGTGATGGAAGCTCCAAACAAAGTGGTACGTTTCATCCCCGGTTTGCAAAATAGAAACACGAATGAGTGCATCCTCTGCCAGATGGAATCCTTTTGCTTTATCTTCAATGACAAAAGCTTCAACACGAGCTGCTCGTTCCTCTTTCTCCAGTCCGCGCAGGTCTTCATAATATAATTGTCCGCTACGGTTGCGGAAAACGACCTGTACAGGCTCATCCTTCCAGGAGTTGATAAAGTTCGTCCGCAATGCCTCATGACGCTGTACGAGCAAATCAAAACTTTTACCGAAAGTAACCACATCAAAACGCCCGTTCAACTCAAAGGTGGCCTGCTCAAAATAAGCCGCCGAATTCTCATCCATCAGGCTGAAGAAGAGCATGCCCTTTTGCATCGGTGTCAAAGCATACACATTTTCTAGTTCGCCCATACCCTGTGTATCTTTCACCAATTGCTCCAGCTCATCCAGCGTTACATGGTTTAACAGGACATCACTTGGGGTTAGCATCGTTCTTTCTTGGGCAACACAGTGATGAATCACCTCACGCAAGCTGGATGCCAACAGCTCTCCAAGCCGTTCAATCGTTTCATGACGGAACTGCGTTGTGCCGTAGCGAATCGTGAACATCAACTCGCCATCTTCGATTACTCCATTGATATCCAGCGCAAAATCCATAGTCGCGTTCGTGCTGACAGGCACACCGATAGAATAGGCGGAAGGCTGTAGATCATTGCCTTTATAATCCTGATCGAATTGGCCCAAATAGTTAAAACTGATCTCAGGCTGAGCCTGTAACCGCACGCCTGCTTTCTCCAGCATATTCATATCTGACAGGTATCGTACAATACCGTAGCCGATGCCTTTTTGCGGAATATGACGCAGCCCTTCCTTGATCTTTTTGATCAGACGAGCGGTATGTCCCCCTTGTCCCAAACTTCCATCCAGTACAACCGGGAACTGGCTCGTAAACCAGCCGACCGTGCGCGTAATATCCACATCCGATACAATGGCTTCCCGTCCATGGCCCTCCAGATTGACCAGCACCCGTTCGGAACCAGACCAGTCATAGACTGCTTTTCCGAGCGCAGCCAGCAACAGGTCATTCATTTCCGTGTTGTACGTGCGATGAGCTTGTTTGAGCAGCTGCTCGGTTTCCTGCTTCGTCCAGCGGATCGTCACAACCTCACTGTCTCCAAGCAGCGCATTGTCATTTGCAAAATCCTTCGGCAAAGGCTTCACAAGGCTAGCTTCTGCTTGTTCGATATGCTGCCAGTAAGCAAGCTCCCGCTCCATCGTCGCACGATTCGCATAGGCTGACAGCTGTTTGGCCCATACCTGGAATGAATCTGTTTTATGCGGCAGTCGGATCGCTGTGCCGGTTTGACCTGCAACAGCCTGCTCATAACCGGATGCCAAATCTTCCAGTAAAATACGCCACGATACACCGTCCACAACCAAATGATGAATGACGATTAGCAAATGGTCGCCCTCAGCGCAGTGGAACAGACCGAGCTTCACCAGCGGCCCCTCGCTCAAATGAATGCTGGCTTGAATTTCACTCGCCTTAGCTTCTACAGCGGTGGATTCGTCTTCAACTCCACTAAAATCTACAATGTCCAGCGTGTATAGCTCGCCTTCCTCCACACTGCGGTTCCAAGCGGCATAGCCCTGCTCCGTCTCACGGAATACCGTGCGCAATGCGTCATGATGCTGGACCATACGTTCCATCGTACGGCGCAGCGCGTCGACGTCAAAGCGCCCAGCTCGATACAGCATCATCGCCTGGTTGCTGTGGTGCAGGTCAGCCGGCTGCTGCTCGAAGAACCATCGCTGAATAGGTGTCAGTTCCACCGGGCCTACTGCCTCTTCCTGACTGGCCATCTTGCCATCTGTACGAAGCAAAGGACTGAGTGCCGCTACCGTCGGATTACTGAAGAGATCCTTCATGTTCAATCGATAGCCTGCTTGCATCAATCGGGACGAGACTTGCAAGGCTTTGATCGAATCGCCACCCAGCTCAAAGAAGTTATCCTGCGTGCCTACGGCTTCCACGCCCAGTACTCCAGCCCATACCGCAGCCAGTACTTGCTCCACTGTGGTACGCGGGGCTACATAGGCTGCTCCCGTATAGATGCTGCCTTCTGGCTCCGGCAAAGCCTTGCGGTCGATTTTGCCGTTGCTGGTCAGCGGGATGGTCTCCAGTCGCATCAGGCGCGCAGGCACCATGTGCGCTGGCAACCCGGCTTCCAGCGCTGCCTGTACCTCCTCGATCCGCAGCTCGGCTTCTCCCGTGATGTATCCGCACAAATATTTGTTTCCACGCTCGTCCGTCCGGTCGATGACTACGGCTTGACGCACACCTGGCACTCGCTGGATCGCCGTTTCAATCTCGCCCAGCTCAATCCGGTATCCCCGGATTTTGACCTGGTAGTCCATCCGGCCGATAAAGTCCACATTACCGTCCGGCATCCACCGCGCCAAATCGCCTGTGCGATACAAACGTTCCCCCGGTACGTACGGGTTCGCTACGAATTTCTCGGCGGTCAGGTCCGCACGGTTCAGGTACCCCCGTGCCACGCCAGCACCGCCAATGCACAGCTCACCCAGTACGCCGATCGGCACCGGATTCAGCTGGCTGTCCACGATGTAGAAGCGTGCGTTCAGCCACGCCTGACCAATCGGCACATGGCCGCTGCTTGGCAGCTTCGACAGCTCTTCGTCATAGAAGCTGGAGTCAATCGCCGCTTCGGTGACACCGTAGCTGTTCATGATGCGGATATCTGCGCCAAACCGTTCTTGCAGCACCCGGTAGTCCGTCACGCTGCAGCTATCCGAGCTGGTGATCAGCAGTTCCATGCTGCTCATGTCCAGCCCCTGTTCATGCACATGCTGCATAAACGGTACGATCAAAGCTGGTGTCGATTCGAACACCGTGATTTGATAATCACGAATCCATCCGTACAAACGGCTTGGATCAATGCGATCATCTTTCGGACAGATAACCATCGTGCCGCCGTTATAAAGCGTCCGTGCAATATCGCCGACGAACACGTCGAAGGAAAAGCTGGCCAGTTGCAACAGTCGTACCGGGAACTGGTTCAGACGGTAATCCCGGCGATACGCCGCAGCCGTATTCACCAAGCTGCGATGCTCAATCATGACGCCTTTCGGACGTCCGGTTGTACCGGACGTATAGATCACATATGCCAAATCGTGTGGTTCATTGATAGGTTCAACATCCGTGGCATCCCCGGTGTACAGCGACTCATCGTCCAATGCCAATACGGTATGCAGGCGCAGCCCTGTTGCTGGTTTGGATGCTTCTTCGCTGTCAGACTTCGAATCTAATTTCAAGCTTATGCCTTCACTCAGGCTGTCTCTTTCCATCGTTTCAGCGCCAGCCGCTGTTTTCAATTCACCCTCAGTCTGCCCTCCGACCAAGGCCTGCCGACTTGCCTCCAGCCAAACCTGTGCACACTCTTGCAAACCGGTTTGCGTTAGCAGCACCGTCGCACCACTGTCCTCGAGCATAAAGCGAATCCGTTCGGACGGATAATCCGCATCCAGCGGCACATATGCGCCTCCTGCTTTCCAGACCGCCAATACGCCGACCAGCATGTCCACCGAGCGTTCGCTCAAAATACCCACAATGGACTCGCGTCCAATGCCCTCATTCCGCAATCTACGAGCAAGCTGGTTTCCACGCTCGTTCAGCTCGCGGTACGTAAACTGCCGTTCCTCGTATACAACTGCCACGTGATCCGGCACAAGCTGTGCCTGTTCTTCCACATAGGCGTGGAACAACAAATTAGATTCTTTTTCATCAGTCCACGCAGCTACGCCTACTGATCCAAAACCATCGATGATTTTTGCTTTTTCCGCAGCAGTCACCAATTCAAGCTCATCTACCCGTGCATCTGGTCTGTGAATCGCTTCTTCAATCATATGCAGCAAATGCTCACGGATTTGCTCTACAGCTGCACGTTCCAACACCTTCGCGTTGTACTCCAAATGGAAATGAATTTCATCACCCGGCACAACCGTAATGTTGAAATCATAGTTCGTTTGCTCTGACATGGAAGCATTGGCAATCGTAAAGCCATTCGCGCCACGGCTACCCATCTGCTCCATGCGCTGTTCCACCGGGTAGTTTTCAAACACGATAATATGGTTTACCAAGTCCTGTTTCTGCTCGGTCAGGGCCTGAATGTCATACAACGGATAGGTTTCATAGGCACGGGAAGCCAGTGCCTGCTCCTGGATCTGCTTCATCAGCCCAGCAAATGTCATATCTTTCTCACTGTGAATCCGTACAGGAACCGTATTAATGAACAACCCAAGCATTTTGTCTATGCCCGGAATATCTGCTGATCTACCAGATACGACACTGCCAAATACCACATCCCGGCTGTTGTTATACCGCTGTAGCACAACGCCCCACGCTGCTTGCAAAAGTGTGTTGACCGTCACTTGCTTCTGCTTAACCAGCTTGTTCATCCGCTCCGTCACTTCACGGCCCAGTGTAAACGAAAGCTTGTCCGCTTCATATGCTTTAGCGTGACCGTCCAGCTGTTTGACCTGCGGCAATACCGTCTGCTGCTCAAAGCCCGCAAAATAATCGCGCCAGAACCGTTCAGCCTCCGTCTTGTCCTGCCGATCCAGCCATTCAATATATTCGCTGTATGGTGTTACCGGGACAAGCTCCGGCTTGCGGTCTTCGAGGATGGCAAAGTACGTATTAAATGCTTCCCCTACAACAAGGAACAAGCACCAACCGTCCATCAAAATATGATGGAAGCTCCACACAAAACGATACGACTCCTCGCCTGTACGTAAAATAGACACCCGCATCAGCTCGCCTGAGCTGAAATGAAAGCCTTCGGCTTTGTCGCGCTCAGCAAAATCAGCAATGTATGCGTCCTGCTCACCTTGTTCCATCGAACGTACATCTTCAAAACGGAACCCGGCGTGCTTGTGACGGTACACCACCTGTAAAGGCTGCTCATTCCATCCGCTATAAAAATTCGTTCTGAATATTTGATGGCGATCCACCAGCTGATTTAGGCTTTCGGCAAAAGCCTCCACTTGAAAGCTGCCTTGCAGATCAAATGTCGCCTGCTCAAAGTACGCCCCGGATTGCGGCTCCATTAAGCCGTGGAACAGAATGCCTTTTTGCATGGGTGTTAACGAATAAATGTTTTCCAGTTCTCCCGCAGCAGCCGTCTGCTCTACAATATGATCCAGCTCTCCAGCCGTCAGTCCTTGGAAGGACAAGTCGCTTGGTGTCAGCTCCGGCAACTCTTTACCCACACAGTGAGCCAATATCTCACGTAAGCCCTCCTGCAACAGATCAGCCAGCTTTTTGATTGATTTTTTCATAAACATTTTGTTGCTGTAGCTGATCGTCAGTTCCAGTGCACCGTCCGTGATCATGCCGTTGATATCCAGAGCATACCGCTTGGTCAACGTGTCACTCATGGAAGCTCCGATGGAATAAGGAGACATGCGGAATGCATTATTTTTCAAATCCTGATCGAATTGTCCGAGATAGTTAAAGCTGATTTCCGGCTCGGCAACAAAATTTGCTTTCCCTTCTCCGTCAGCAAGATATCTCAAAATCCCGTATCCAATCCCTTTATGCGGCAAACGGCGCAGCCCTTCTTTGACGTTCTTGACACGCCGTCCTACATTCCGGTCCTCGTCCATATCAAGTACAACCGGGAATTGGCTGGTAAACCAACCGACCGTGCGCGTAATATCCATATCCGGCAAAATCGCTTCCCGTCCGTGACCCTCCAGATTTACAAGTACCTGACGGATGCCTGCCCACTCATAAATCGCAGTGCCCAGAGCTGTCAGTAAGAGGTCGTTCGCTTCCGTATTGTAGGCCCGATGAGCTTGTTTCAAGAATTGTTCCGTTTCTTCGACCGTCCACGCCACGGTCAGTGTTCGATCATCACGAAGCTGTGGCTTGGCCTGAGATTTACGAGTGTAATCCTTAGGCAATGCCTCTTGAGCAGCACCAGCTCGCTCCACCTGCTCCCAATATGCACGTTCCTTCTCCAACGCAGTGCTGTTCGCATAAGCTGCCAGTTGATCTGCCCATAGGCGGAAGGAATCCGTCTTATTCGGCAAGCGGACAGACTCGTCCCGTAAAGCCTGCTCATAGCCGGATGCCAGATCCTCCAGCAAAATACGCCATGACACGCCGTCGACCACCAAATGGTGGATCGCCACCAGCAAATGGTCTCCATCGGTGCAACGGAACAGACCCAGTTTCACCAGAGGGCCTTCATCTAGACGGATGCTGCTTTGGATTTCGCTGGCTTTGTTCTCCAGCAAATGAGCAAAGTCAGACTCCGTGGTATAATCCATCACTTCGAGGCTATACAGCTCTCCTTCTTGCACGCCACGGTTCCATGCTTCATAACCACCGTCTGCATTCTGGCGGAATACGATGCGCAAAGCATCATGATGCTCGACAATGCTTTGCAGTGCCTGACGAAGCGCCGTTTCGTCCAGTCGATCCTCACGATGCAGCATCAGAGCCTGGTTATAGTGCTCAGGATTGGATGGCTGCTGTTCAATGAACCAGTGTTGAATCGGTGTCAATGCCACGGTTCCACTAACTTCTCCTTGATCGGAAACGCGGGTCACCCGCTGCACCCGTCCATTCAGCTCAGCAATCGTCGGATACTGGAACAACTCCCTCATTTCCAGCTTGTAACCATTTTGCAGCAGTCTTGAAGACACTTGGATGGCCTTGATCGAGTCGCCGCCCAAATGGAAAAAGTTATCCAGAACACCAATCTGTTCGATTCCCAGTACAGATTGCCATACCGATACCAATGTCCGCTCTACCTCATTACGGGCTGCTACATAATCCTCGCCGGAATCCACGCTTCCCTCCGGTTGCGGCAACGCCCGACGATCCACTTTGCCATTTGGTGTTAACGGCAATTGCTCCATCTGCACAAAATACGACGGCACCATATAACCCGGCAATTCTTGGCTCAAGGTGCTTCGCAACTCACTAGCCGCGATATCCACAAGGGTGACTACATATGCGCAGAGTTGTTTCTGTCCCTGCTCATCCTCACGTGCAATGACGACAGCTTCTTGTACCGCATCTAGCTTCAAGAGCTGCGCTTCCACCTCGCCCAGCTCAATCCGGTAGCCCCGGATTTTCACCTGTGCGTCGATCCGTCCTTTGTATTCCAGCGTTCCATCCTCATTCCAGCGAACCAAATCGCCTGTACGGTAGCAGCGCTCTCCGCTACGGAACGGACTATCTACGAATTTTTCAGCCGTTAAATCCGGACGGTTCCGGTAGCCACGTGCCACCCCGTCGCCGCCGACGATCAACTCCCCCCATGCCCCGACAGGCTGAAGCTGCATGGAACGGTCTACGACATACGCTGTGGAGTTGTGAATCGGACGCCCAATCGGCACCGCTTCCAATTGCACGCTAGCAATCGCATGAGTTGTAGAAAAAGTTGTATTTTCTGTCGGCCCATAGCCGTTAATGATCCGCAGGGACGGATGAGCCTCCAGCACCCGGTTAATGTGCGGTACAGACAGCACATCACCACCGACCAGCAGTTCTTGTACCCCCTCGAACAGCTCCAAGTCCTGCTGAGATAGCTGGTTAAAGAGCGGCGCAGTCAGCCACATTGTCGTGATACCATGGTTGCGCACGGCTGCCTTGAGCTTTGGAGCGTCCAAAATGACATCCTGACTTACCAGCACGAGCTGTCCACCATTCAATAGCGCACCCCAAATTTCGAAGGTGGACGCGTCAAAGACAACGGCGCCAGTTTGCAAAATGCGTGTATCAGCATCTAATTGCGCATAGTTTGTACTTTTCACCAAACGCACGACATTGCGATGTTCTACCATAACCCCTTTGGGCTGTCCGGTCGTGCCCGAAGTGTACATCAAATAAGCTAGTCGGTTTCCAAATTTACGTTCTTGTTCTCCAGCAGTGCTGTCTACGACAGACGAGGATGATTCATTTAAAATCTCATTTTTCAGATTTGTATAATTGGTATAATCCGCATGATAAGCCTCGTTTTGCTCCCAATGTACGGTATTCAAGCCTTGGTCATTCTCTGCCCCGTACACCTTAGCATCGCTCAGATCCAGTACGATTCCGGTGTATTCCTCCAGTTGCTGTTCTGCATGCTGCACCAGCAGCAACTTTGCCCCCGAATCTTCCAGCAGGTAACGTACACGTTCAGCCGGATAATCAGGGTCAATCGGCACATATGCGCCGCCCGCTTTGAGAATCGCCAACATGCCGACAATCATATCCGTGGAACGCTCAGCAACGATACCTACAGTTTGCTCGGCGGTAACACCGTATCCGCGCAACGTGTGAGCCAGTCGATTTGCTTTAACATTCAGTTCGCCATAAGTTAAACGGGCATTTCCGAACACAACTGCTATCTGATTCGGTGTACGTTCAGCCTGTTCCTCAAACAACTCATGAATGCCTGCTTCGTGTGGATATTCCACCGCTGTAGCATTGAATACATCGATGATTTGCGCCCGTTCTTCCTCACTGATCAGCGACAATTCCTGTATCCGCTTGTGTGGGCCCTGCACCATATGCTCCGCCACACTCAAAAATTGTCGAATAATTCGAGCAATTTCCTGTTCACTAAACAGCTCGGTACGATAATCCAGGTACAGCACGAGTCTATCGTCATCCAGCATTTCAACCATGTGAATATCGAAGTCGTTCACCGTATCTCCGCAGAAATCGTTATCAACCTGCTGAATCGCTTCATCAAACCGGGAGAAACTCAAGGTACGGTACTGAATGGAAGCACCAAACAGACGCTGAATGTCCAGACTGCTTTGCTGTTCACGCAAATCCTGAATAATTTTGTTGTACGGGTAACGCTGATGCCGCAAAATGGACGCCTGCTCCTTCCCTACACCTTGCAGGAAGGTCAGCAGTTCGGATTCTGGTTCGACCAACAGACGCGTAGCCACGGTGCTGACGAACATACCGATGGTATCCTTTTCCTTCTTAGACGTACGGTTGGCATAGAGTGTCCCCACGGTTAGGTCCTGCTCTCCCGTCACTTTATGCAAATAAATATACAGAGCCGCCAGGAAGAACGTGAAAATACTAATTTTATGTTCCTCGCAAAAAGCCGTAACACCACGATACAACTCATGTTCCAGTATAAAGCTCTCCCGGCGTGCAGCTGTGCTCAGTGTCAGCGGGTTATATGATTTCAAACCTGTAGTCTCTGGCAAATCGGCAAACTTTTCTGTCCAGTACGTTTTGTCCTTTTGATAACGGTCTGATTGCTCATAGCTTTGCTCTACCTGGATAAAATCCAGATATGGATTGTCTTTGGTCGGTGCATCTTGACCTGTACCATGCACAATATCCATATAATGTCCGGTGATTTCATTAATGGCCTGATTCATGGACACACCGTCTGAAATAATATGATGCATTTTAAAATTAAACCAGGTTTCTTCTGTTCCGAGCTGCAAGATAACAAATCGGTACAGCTGCGAATCCAACAATGAGAACGGCTGTGGATTATGGCGCTTTAACCATTCCTTTGCTTCTTCCGGGGTAACTTGGAGCGTTTCTATACTTTCCGCCGTAAACGGCTCTACATATTGATATGGAATCCCATCCTGAGCAGTAATTTTGATACGAAAAGAATCATTTTGGGCAATTACCCGATTCATTGCTTGCTGCAAGGCATCTATGCGAACAGTTCCCCTGATCTTTACAGTAGCAATAATTGTTGAAGTGTTCCGATGAGGATACAAAAGCTCCGTATACCAAATACGTTGCTGTGGCTGGCTTAAGGAAAACAATTGAACATCTTGCTGTGTCATCCGTCTCTCTCCTCGCAAAATAGATATTGGTAAAAAGGAAATTCGCATATTTATGCGGTTTGTTCCTCGGGATGCTTTCGAAATTGAAGCTCATATAGCTCTGCATAATGACCGCCCTCGGCAAGGAGCTGATCATGGGTACCTTGCTCTTTCAGTTCGCCATCGGCAAGGACACAGATCGTATCCGCCCGTTCAATCGTAGACAATCGATGGGCAATAACTAATGTGGTGCGATCCTTCATCAGCTCATCTAAGCCCTGCTGAACTTCGTATTCCGACTCTGCATCCAGGGCTGAGGTCGCTTCATCCAGCAGCAAAATCGGTGCATTTTTGAGCAGAGCACGGGCAATCGCAATCCGCTGTCTTTGTCCGCCGGACAAATTGGCTCCGCGTTCACCGACAATCGTGTCATAACCCTCCGGAAGCTCAGCTATGAAGCCGCTGGCATAGGCTGTTTTGGCCGCAACCTTTACTTCCTCATCGGTGGCATCCGGTGAGCCAAAACGGATATTATCCGCTACTGTACCATGGAACAGTGTAGCCTCCTGTGGCACATAGGCCATCAATTCCCTAACCTCATCCAACCGAAATTCTTCTGCGAAGCGGCCGCGAACTCGCAGCACTCCTTCATCCGGTGGGTAAAATCCCAGTAACAGCTTCATCACTGTGCTTTTGCCACCCCCACTCGGACCAACAATCGCGGTTACCTGCCCTTCTGGCACGACCAAGTTCAATCCTCGCAGCGTTGGACGGTCTGGCTGATAGCCAAAGGTAATGTTATGCAGTTCCAGCGCAGCCGCAGTCTGTTCAATGGCGAGGTCTGAACCCACAGTCTCGACACCGCCATAAGATTCCTTAGGTTCACGGGCGGATGAAGCTGATACCTCCAGATCGATAAGCCCGGTTACTGATCCCTTCTGCTTCGCCGCAGGGAACTGTTCCTCTTCCTTCGACTCATTCAAGATTTCGCGGATACGCGCCAAGCCTGCCAAAGAGTTTTGTAACAGGGATACAGCCGCCCCCAGTTCCAAAAACACCGTTGAAATACCCGTTTGCAGCTGCACAATCTGTCCCAAAACTCCAAGTTCCATTTGCTTCTGCGAAACCAGGATCAATCCGGCAACAAGCACACCGCCCAATGTAATAAATTCAATGACAAAATTGCACATATCCTGCAAGCCCATATGACGTCCCTGTCGGATACTAATGCGATTTATGTCTTCGCTTGCATCGTTGCAAAGTCCGCCTACCTTTGCCCTGAGCCCAAACAACTTCACCGTCTGTAATCCGGAAAGCAAATCACTCAATCGTTCTGTAAATCTGCTCATCCGTCCCTGTAATTCTTCGCTCGTGTGTCGCATTTTCTTCGCGAAATGAGCATTTATCCAGGCTGAAGCCAAACCAAGTAAAACCGCCATAGCCCCAAATCGCCAATCCAGCACCATCAGAATGACTAATGAGCCTAAGAAAAGCGAAGTTTCCAGTATAATCGAGCGAATATGAACGGTATAAGCCTGCTCCAGCGCTTGCACATCGTTCGTCATGCGGGATACAAGATTACCCGAATGATGTTTTTCGGCTTTTTCATACGATAGCTTGACAACATGGCCGAATAGCTTCATTCGTACATCGGCAATCGCAAGCTTGACACAGCGTTTATACATATAGCTGCACACAGGGGAAATAAGACTTAATGCCAAAAATGTCCCGCTGACCAGATAGACCGCTCGATATAGCTCCTGTACATCGCCATTAACCGCAAAATTCAGCAGATTATGCACCACAAAAGAAAGCAAAATTGTGATGCTGGCATTGGTTAGACTGTTGCCAACCAACCCCGTAAAATACCATTTTCGATGCGGCTTCATCAGGGACATCAATTGCTTAAATTCATAAAACCCCTGCTTGAAGGTCACGACGCTCACTCCTTTCCTCAGGCAGTGAATACCCGTCTTCCTCCGTTTGCTGTCCTTCAAAATTTTGCAAATACAGCTTTCGGTACACACCATCACGGCCTAGTAATTCCTCATGTGTACCTGATTCCACAATGCTCCCCTGATCAAGTACGATAATGCGGTTCGCCTGGCGTACAGTTGACAGTCGATGAGCTATGACCAGTACCGTCCGGTCTCGCATGGCTGCATTCATTGCAATCTGTACCTGAGCCTCCGACTGGCTATCAAGTGCTGAAGTCGGCTCGTCCAGTAAAAGCAGCGGAGCATTTTTCAGCAATGCTCTTGCTATAGAAATACGCTGCTTTTGTCCGCCGGACAATCCGCCTCCCCGCTCGCTCAACAGAGTTTCATATCCCTCTGGTAGCTGAACAATAAAGTCATGCGCATGTGCCGCTTTCGCCGCCTCGACAATTTCTTTCCGAGTCGCCTCCAGACGGCCATATCCGATATTTTCTGCAATGGTGGCCGGAAAAAGCGACGGTTCCTGAGATACCATCGAGATATGGCTACGTAGGCTTGATAGGTTCCAATCTGTCAAATTCTTGCCAAATAATTGAACGGCTCCAGCATGTTCTCCAGGTTCATTAAATCCGCATAGCAGCTTGAAAATTGTGCTTTTACCGCCACCGCTGGCCCCAACAATCGCTACCGTTTCACCTTGTCCTACCTGAAAGCTAATATCCTTCAGCACCGAGTTCCCTTCGTTGTAGCCAAAGGTCAAATGCTCAAAGCTGACTACAGTAATGTCGTCCTTGCTTTCTGCATCGTCTTCCTTGAGATTTTGGCTTATTGTAGTGATTTTCCCGTCTTGCCGTTCATCCGGCCAATCCAGCACCTCAAACAAATGCTTCGCAGCTCCCTCTGCTTCCTTCATTTGTGAAATGATTGTCGGCAGCATGGCGACAGGCTGCAAGATGAACGAAATCAGATATAAAAAAAGGACAATGCCTCCAGCATTCAGCTCACCTTGTTGAATCAGATATCCCCCGCACACTATGACCAAAATAATTGGTGTCGCCAGCATCATCACACCTACTGGGGTGATGAACGCATAGCGTTTTTCCAGCCGCAGCCCACGCCGGATGACCTCCTCCGTAATCACCAAATACTTCTTCAACAGCACAGCCTGCATATTGAATGCCTTGACGATAGGAAGTCCTCCAATTGCATCCTGTCCCACCGCATTCAAATGAGCAATTTTCTCCTGAAGCTCCTTGGAGTATTTTTCAATTGGCTTGCTCATCAGTGAGGTGATAATCATTCCTACAGGCATAAGCGCAAGACTTGCCAAAACCAGTTTCCAGCTTGTCAGTAAAAGCAACGCTAATGATGCTGTAAACACAAGTGGCAAATAGAACAGATTAGCAAATTGCTGGATAAAAAAGTTCTGCAACAGCGCCGTATTGTTTGTTAGACGGGATACCAGATCTCCGGTGAACTTCCTCTCCACGCTAGAAACAGGTAAATCATAAAACTTATGTACGAGATCGCCTCTCAAGTCACGCAATGCACTAACACTAAATCGTGCTGAAGCGTACCTCATCACAAACTTACAAGGCATTCCAATGACCGTCATACCAACAACTAGATAGATCATGTTCTGGGTGGAGGAGAATGTGCCCTGTGCCATTTGTTCTATGGCCTTACCCAAAATAATGTCAATAGCTGCCAAACACAAAGAAGAAATTACGGTTATAAAAACCCAAAGGTTATACGGTTTTATATAACGTGTAAGTCTCCTAAAAGCAGAATTTGCTCGAAACAAGGGCATCCCTCTTTTTCATTGCCCACACTTTATGCAGTGCGAACTATTTAGATTGGCGATGGACGTCGTTGAAGTAAACTCTGTGTCTGAAATGAATGAGTGCCTGTACAGTAAAGTTGGATTTTAATCTATGTTGGGAAATGCATCATGGTGGGTTGTTTTATCGGTTATTGCTGAGATGGTGATAACGAAGTGCATCGTGATGTGTGGGACAGTCAACTCTGCCTAAATCGTGGTTGTAGAGTACTTGTGTTGCAAGCTGTATGAGCTGCCGCAGTGTGGGCCATCGGCGAGGATGCGGAAAGAATGTCCTCGACTGCACTCATAACCTCTTGCTCTTGTTCATGGATGAAAAAGTGATTGCCTTCGAACATCCGGACATCCATAGGTGACATCGTATGCTGCTGCCAGGCACGGAGTGAGTCTGTGCTAACCTCAAAATCCTTCGTTCCCCCTAGAACCGTCATCGGGCATGCCAGTGGATTTCCCGGCTGATAAACATAAGTTTCACATACCTTAAAATCTGCACGCAGACGAGGCATAATAATTTGCATCAATTCTGCATTTTGCAGCACCTCTTCAGGTGTTCCCTGCATCAAACGAAGCTCTTCGGTGAAAGAATCGTCTGCTAAATCATGGAGTCGTTTTTTGGAATATGGAATATGTGGTGCGGATTTACCGGATATGATGATATGCTCAGGTAGCTTTCCAGTTTTGCTGTACAATTGCCGTGCTGTTTCAAATGCAATCAGTGCCCCCATACTGTGTCCAAAAAAAGCGAACGGCTTATGTATGTATGGAGCCATAGCTGGAACCAACGATTGAACGATGTCTTGAAGAGTATCCATTGGAGCTTCTGTTGAGCGGCTTTCACGTCCTGGAAGTTGTATAGGCAACACGGTAATGTCAGGCGCAAACCTGGACTTCCAAGAGTTAAATATATAAGCACCACCACCGGCGTAGGGAAAGCAAAATAGTTGGAGCTTCGTAGTCGGTTGGACCTCTGTTTTCGCGAACCAAGATTGTGATCGAGTTGTCATAAGAATTCCTCCATCCTCTATGCAGTTCATAATTTTACAGTAAATCCTTATATCTCTTTTTTTCTTCCAACACTTTCTAACTGTTTTTAAATATACAAACTTTAAAACCACTTGGCATGGGACAAAAGGGCTAAATTGATAGAGCTCATAAAAATAAAATAAAATCCATATTATGTTATTTGTTTCCAAACTTCAAAAGCAACAATTTCACTTTTTGTATGAGTTATCTGTCAATCATGATCTGTTAATTTAGTTTAAAACAAGATTTCAGGTTTTCACGAATTTTGTAAAACTGAACTCATTTTGATTTACATTGAGGTCCCAACCCCTTATCCTACAACAATTTTATCTTTACTTGCCATTAACATAAATGTAACAAATTCAACCTGATATCATCCGACAAATTCCGACTTTTTCCGCATCTCCCTTCAACCTCCTATATAATGGAACTAATTTAAAACAACGACACACAAACCCAAATTAATAACTCTTTAAATTTTTAATAAACAGAGTTTTTTTGTAGTTCCAAAGAACTATATTATGCATAATTTTTTTTGACTCTTCGTCTAAAAAAATTAGTTCGAATTGATTTTTTCTCTTCCAAAGCTATGTTTTTTCTTTTCAAGCCCTAATAGAAACGTTTCAATTTCACTTCAAAAGTGCCTGTTTTTTTGAAATTTATATCCTTGCTTTTACTCTTTTATCCCCAAAAAACAGTAACAGCAAGTCTCCCTTTAGTCAGAGACTTGCTGTTTTATAAATTTATTATGATTAAATTCACCAGTGAAGGAAGTCTTGACTTCAAATTTCAAGAGGATGCCGCGGCTGCAAGCGTACCGGAAGAATCAGCTGTATGATGAATACTTCGCACGAAACGAATCGTTTTTGTATCTGAATGCATTACAACTGAATGGGTTTCAGCTCTGTGACCAGGCAGAAAACGAACCCCCTGCAACCACTCACCAGGCGTAACGCCTGTAGCGACAAACATCACGCCTTGGCGTCCGACCATGTCCTCCATCGACAGCAACGCCCCTGGATCAGTAATACCCATGCGTTTGCAACGTGCAATATCTTCTTCTCCATGAGGAAGCAGACGGCCTTGTATTTCTCCGCCCATGCATTTCAGCGCGGCCGCGGCCAATACACCCTCAGGAGCGCCGCCAGAGCCGATATGCAAATCTACACCGCTATCCAGGCAGGTTTCAATTGCACCCATCACATCCCCATGACCAAGCAGCTTGATCCGAACGCCGCTTTCCCGCAGAAGCTGGATAATCCCGGCATGCCGTGAACGATCCAGAATCGACACCGTAAGATCGGACAAGGATTTCCCCAGTATGCGCGCTGCTTTTGACAATGTAGTCGGGATCGTGTCTTCTAGTGACAGCTTTCCAGCCAATGCCGGACCAACAGCTAATTTTTGCATGTACATATCCGGAGCGTGTAGTAGACTACCACGAGGTGCAGCAGCAATGACCGACAGTGCGTTATTCAAACCGTTCGCCACCGTTTCAGTCCCTTCGAGAGGATCAACAGCAATATCCATGGCCGGCCCTCTGCGATTGCCTACTCTCTCCCCGATATACAGCATGGGAGCCTCATCCATTTCGCCTTCACCAATCACGACCGTGCCGTCCATGGATACCGCATTAAAATGAGTACGAATGGCTACTGTTGCCGCCTCGTCCGCACTATTCTTATCTCCACGCCCTGTCCATTGTGCCGATTGCAGTGCCGCTGCCTCTGTTACCCGAACGAATTCCAATGCCATTTGACTCTCCATACCTATCCCTCCACCTCTCCTAAAAATAATCGTTACCCTTAAGCAAATGAATTATTTAGGGTAGCTTTGCCGCAATCTTTCTATTTATCTATTAAACTCCTGTATCCTACGATTTTAATTTTTAGTTATATGAGCAGCTACTAGGCTCTATAACATTCTGATAATTAAACCTGCCGTCTCTTCAATCGCCTTATCTGTAACATCAATAACCGGACAGTTCAGCTCTTTAAACAAAGACTGCGCATACGCTATTTCCTCTTCCACTCTCGTCGCTGTAGCATACTGCACATTATTAGGTAGCCCCATAACCTTTAGTCGCTCACTGCGTATTTTCAACAGTAACTCTGGCTCGATCGTTAATCCGAACACTCGACCACGCTGAACATCCTTCAACTGAACAGGCGGTGTCAGCTCCGGCACAACCGGTATGTTGACCGTTTTATAACCTTTATGCGCGAGAAACATGGATAAAGGAGTTTTGGAAATACGGGATACTCCAAGCAATACAATATCCGCTTTGAGAATGGCGCTCACATCTTTGCCATCATCGTATTGAACCGCAAAATCCAAGGCCTCTACACGCCGAAAATAGTTGTCGTCCAGTCGGTGCAGCAGACCAGGCTTCTCTTTGGGATCGTTATGGAACGTATCGGCAAACGCCTGCATCATTGGTCCCATAATGTCGACAGCCCGCACATTCAGCCGGACAGCCTCCTCTTTCATCGCCTCTCTCAATTCCGGCTGTACCAGCGTATAAGCTACAAAGCCTTTACGCTCGGCAACTTCCTCCATCACCCGGCTCAGTTCGTCTTCATCCCTCACGTTCATAAATCTTTTGATCTCTGTGTCCGGTAACTCAAACTGGCGCATGGTCGCCTGTACGACAGCTTCTGCCGTCTCGCCAATCGAGTCTGAACAGATCGCTATAAAATGACTGCTCGCCTGAACCATTCGATTCCTCCCATTAATCCTCTGCTACCATATCGAGCAACATTTTAATAATATTTGTTTTTGTAATACGTCCCACGACTTTCCAGTGCTCTCCTGGCTTGTCGGAGTCGGAAGGGACGACGACAGGCAGACTGTCGATTTGACGGGCAATAATTTTGCGCGCTGCCTCTAATACCGTATCCTCTGGGGAAACGGTGACAACATTCGCCTGTCGGGTCATCACTAGGCTGACAGGAATGGTTGCTGCATTGGGATTCCCTAACGTTACCTTAAGCAAATCCTTGCGGGAAGCTACCCCTGCCAAATCTCCGTCTTCATCGGTGACGATCAAATTGCTCACATTTTCCAAAAAGAGAGCTACAACAGCTTCCTGAATCGTTGTTGTTTCACGTACGATGACTGGAACCCCGTGAAGATCGCCCACCTTCATTTGCAATAGCCGGAATTTTTCCTCCCGGTTCGGCGTGCCCCGCTTTCCAACAAAATATCCGACCTTGGGCTTTGCATCTATGTAATTCAGAATACCCAATTTGGATAGGTCGGTCCGAATGGTCGCCTTACTGAGATTAAGCATTTCCGCAATCTGATCCCCGGTAATTGGGGCATGCTTTTGTACGATGTTTAAAATTTCTACTTGTCTTGCCGTAAGGTCGATGATGAACGTCCCTCCTTTTTTTCTTGCGATCTAATATTGAATATAATACGTCATATATAACAATAAATCAACCTTAAAAAGCATATAAAACATCACATATATAAAATTAAAGTGGTTATTCATGTCTTTTTATCATTTAAAACACTTATTCAACACAAAAAAACGGGCACTTTACACCCTGCTCTTTCGAGTAAGGCGAAGTACCCGCTCTCTTATTCGTATCTTAAAGCATCAATTGGACGCAGCTTAGACGCCTTCCGCGCCGGATATACTCCGAACAACACTCCGACTGCCATACAGCACAGAAAAGAGTAAAGCACGGGCTCTATCGAATACACAATCGGCATTTGGACGAATTTCTCAAGCAGTTTTGCACCTCCGAGACCCACCATTACGCCAACTAGTCCACCCATCAGACTGAGAAAAACAGCCTCAGCCACAAACTGCAGCATAATATCACTACGTTGCGCACCAATCGCTTTACGAATCCCGATCTCCCTCGTACGTTCCGTGACGGACACCAGCATAATATTCATAATGCCGACACCTCCAACGCCAAGCGCAATTGCAGCTACACCGGCCAGCAGCATATTCATAATCCGATCAACCCCGGACACTGTTTTTAAGATTTCCGTCTGGGTCATGATCTGAAAGTCATCGCCCTCTGATGGCTTTAGCTCATGTCTGACACGAAGCACCTGCCGAATTTCTGCACTTGCCTGATCAATCTTCTCCTCTGATGTTGCAGAGGCGTTCACCTGCTGAATACTCATATTGCCTAGCCGTTCCATCCCCGTTGTAATCGGTACATATACCTGCTGACCGCTGTTACTCATATTGGAATTGGAATTTGCCAGCACACCGACCACCTTAAAAGGAAGCTGTTTGATCATGATCGTCTCACCGACCGCTCTGGAGGCATCCGGACCAAAAATATTACGGGCCGCATCACTCCCAAGCACAGCCACATTCATTTGTTTATCCACTTCATAGTGGGTAAACGACCTGCCTTGAGCTAGTGACAGCTTTCTCACATGAACGAATGCCAGTGAAGTCCCCTCAATTTGTCCGCTGACCTTATTGCGACTCCACGTAATATCTGCATTGGTCATAGCACTTGGTGCTACCTCTGCTACTGCTTTTTGCTGCTCTAGCGCATCGATATCTTTTAGAGATATTCCTTTCGTCTGATTGAACGACATGGAACTAGAGCCATCATATGGAGCATAAGGATAGATCATCAGCAGATTATTTCCCATACTGTTGATCTGAGATGTAATCGTAGCCGTTGATCCTTTACCGATGGCTACAATCATAATCACAGCGGCCACTCCGATAATAATGCCCACCATGGTCAGCAAAGATCGCAGCATATTGGTTCGCAAACTGTTGAGTGATACACGGATAATTTCCTTAAACTTCATGCCTTCACTTCCTCTGCCGCCATTCTTCGTTTCCCAACAGGCTGATCCTCTTCAATCCGCCCATCTCGAAAATGAATCAGACGCTTGGCGTATTCCGCAACCTCTTGATCATGAGTAACCAATACAACCGTTTTCCCCTGATCATTCAGACGCTGAAAAATCCCCATTATTTCAACACTTGTTTTGGAGTCCAATGCGCCTGTAGGTTCATCCGCCAAGAGAATGACCGGATTGTTCACAAGTGCGCGGGCAATGGATACCCGCTGCTGCTGACCGCCTGACAATTCGTTCGGCCTATTGTTCATCCGATCGCCTAGACCTACGCTAGTGAGGGCTTCCATTGCCCGCAAACGACGCTCCTTGACAGGAATACCTGCATAAATCATAGGCAGTTCCACATTCTCCAGAGCCGTTGATCGCGGGAGCAAATGAAATTTTTGAAATACAAATCCGATTTTCTGATTACGTATAATAGCCAGTTCATCCTCGCGGGCATCTAAGATCGAATAGCCGTCCAAATAAAATTGTCCTGACGTAGGTAAATCCAGACAGCCGATAACATTCATCATCGTGGACTTGCCTGATCCAGACGGTCCCATAATCGCAACAAAATCACCGTCAGCAATATCAAGTTGAACCTCACGCAGAGCATGAATTTCCTGATCTCCGACATGGTACACTTTTTTCAAACCCTCAATCTGAATAACATATCTCATGCCCGTTTAAAAGCCTCCCTGCATGCCGCCCATTGCGGAAGGATCTGGCGGAGGTTCAGGGGCAGGCACAATAATCGTGTCACCCTCCTTAACACCGGACTTAATCTCTACACGGTCTGGCGTGTAAAATCCAAGTTCTACGGGTTTGAATGTACGTGCCCCCTGATTCGCAGCGTTATTAGCGGATACATACACGCCGTCCTGTCCTCCTTCGGATCTCAGGGCAGTCGCAGGAACGAACAGTACATTTTTGTGGACTCCCAAAATAACGGCCACATTCATAATCATGCCTGTTTTAAGCTTGCCTTTCGGGTCGTGAACAGACAGTTCCATCAGATACGTCGTCATCCCTTCATCTGTAGAAGCTTCCGGTGAGACGAATTGCACTTTCCCTGGAAACGATTCACCCGGATATGCATTGGTTGACAACACAGCGGAAAGCCCCTTTTTGACCTTGACAATGTCATTCTGACTTACCTTCACAACTACCTTAAGATCGTTGGAATCCGAGTTATTCATGGTAATAAATGGAGCCGTCGGACTGGTCCCCACATCTCCGTTTACCTTCAGGATCACACCATCCCACGGTGCCGTGACCTGAAGCTTGTTCAGTTCATTTTTTTTCTGCTCTAGCTCAGTCGCCAGTCTTCGCACCTCTATCCGTGAGGACTGAATACTCGATGCATCAGCCGGAACCTGAGTCTTGCGAAGCTCAGCCAATGCGGCACGGTAGCCGATTTCAGCCTCTGAAATGGTACGACGTTTTTGCGATATAATCTTGCGGAACTGTAAATCTAGATTATCATAGTCCGTTTGTGCTTTATCCAATGCTTGCTCTGCCTGCTCCAATTCACTGTTGGATACAGCCCCGGCATCATGTAAAAACTTTTGGTCTTCATATGCCTTCCGTGCTTGCTCCAACAGCTTTTGGGAAGCTTTCTTCTGACTTTCGGCCTCTTCCAACTCAAATGATTCTTGCGCTGTATCGACAGCCATTTTGGCCCGAAGTACATTTGTTTTCTGAATTTCAATATCCTCCGCCTTCGGACCCTTCTCCAATTCAGCCAACTTGGCTTTGGATATCTCTAAAGAATCAGACGCACTTTGAATTTGCATTTTAATTTCTGAACTGTCCAGAAGCGCCAGCACTTGCCCTTTTTTGACCTTGTCCCCGGCTTTCACGTTCACCGCAGCCAGCTTGTTATCGCCTGCACTCGTAAAGTTCAGTTTCACTTCCTTGGATGCTTGCACGGTGCCGGTTGTGTCGAGCTTCTCGCTCACATCGCCGCGCTCTACTTTAAACGTCTCGTCCTGAACTACAGGTGCTGCCTGCTCTTTCGGCATATTCAGATATACTGCTGCTCCGCCTCCGCCTACAACCAGTAAAACAATCGCAGTCCAGATCCACTTTTTTCTCCGTTTTCTCCGTAGCTTGATTAAAGCATCATTTAAAACCGTTTCTGCCAACGCCTTTTCCTCCCTATGTGCTCCATGGCTTGTTCAACGTATACTCATTTTGATCCAACTCGATCGCCAGCTCTTCCATTTGCCGTTCAATCTGGTTCACTTTTAACTGGTTGTTTTTCAATTCCATCTCAATAATCAGACCTCTGGCCCACTTTTTGTGTGATAACTCCAAGGCCTCTTTTGCCGTACGCAAGCTTTCTTCCAGTTGTACGTATTTCTTTTGGTTTTCCTTAACCGTGGCATACAAATTGCGGAGTGATTCGGCAAAATCCTTTTGACCTTTGGCAAGCTCCTCTTTAGCTGTATCGACATCCATTTTAGCTAGATCGTAAGCACCTGCGCCGCTGTTAAAATCGAAGTATCTCACATTGAGCTCCGAAGTTTTGATACTATCCTCCAGCTTCCATAAATTTGGATTCATGTCTGTCAGCTGTTGTATATGTAATTCGATATCCAGCTTCTTCGGTTCTTTGTACACAGGTCGATCCACCATTTCATAGGCTGTCCCGTTAGGCTGTCCCATGAGGAAGTTGAGTGCATCTCTGGATTTTTGCAATGCAATTTTTCCCTGTTCGACCGCTTGTTCCGCCTGGATCCTGGCCTGTGTGCTCTCGTTTTTCGCATATTCAGACAGCTTGCCACGCGCAAATTTGGCAAGGGCAATCTTTTCCTCCGCTTGGGCGATTTCCAGCGCCTCCAGATCATTTTTCACCTGGTTCTCTGCTACAAACACACTTTGGTAGCTTTTCATTACATTAAAATAAATCTGGTCTTTGGCATATTGCGCCTGCTTTTTGCTAGCTAGATAGGATAGTGTCGAAGAACTGTAATTCCTCCAGGACGTTTCATTATCAACATACTCATTGTCTATATAATCGATAGGTGAATTGCCCAGCTCCTTTTCTGCATTTTTCAGTTCAAGTCTGCGACGCTCTACATCCCGCTCGGCAGAACGCGTATTGTAGCTGTTCGTCTGTGCCCATTCTACTGCCTGCTTGAGCGTTAATGGAGGTAGAGTCTGTCCCGTGACAGATGATGTCTTCGCCGTAGCCGCAGCAGATGATGAATTAACTGACACATTTGCTGTAATGCTTCCTGATGAACTGTCAGCCTGTGCAGTGGTAACCAAGCCTGTAGAAAAGGACAATACAAGCAGCACGGCAGCCGCTTTTTGCTTCATAAATGAATCTCTCCCCTTTCGGTGCATCTTTCGAATCTTTTCCATTCTTTTCGACATAAATTTCCACGAATTCCTCGCATTCTAATTGTACTTTCAGGTTTATGTTGGTACAAGGTGTCAAAACAATACATTTTTGTAACCTTTACTGTCAGATTACTCGTTGTAAACTACTTTACGTCCCACCAGACATAGATTTAAGCTGTTTTTACCTGAACTTTACCTAAATTTCAGCTAATTTTAAGGAAACCAACAGCATCTATTAAGGTTTGGAACATATAATAGAGAAAGAATAACAGCCGCTCACTAGGAGGGTTAATAGATGATAAAAGAATCTCGCATGACAACTACTAACGAACCGTCTGATTTATGGATGACTCGCTTTCTACGCGAATCAGAACAAAAAAAGAAACAACTCATTCGGGAAGCCCGAAGAAATAATGATATACCGCTGATGAACAGTATTTCTTTTCACCTTGCCCAGCGTGACCAGCAGCATCTGATTGGATAAGCTTACTGGGAAATCTTGTGCTATATATGAACACCACTCTTCATTAACCTACATGATACGCCAGTTTAAAAAAGAGACGGGACAAATCAAAACTATGATTTGTCCCGTCTCTTTTTGGCGAGGATTCAGACTAGTGTTCCTCGCCTATTCTTCTGTCTCCGTCTGCGGATGATAAAGATATTGATCCAGCGGGATACGTCCGTTTGCATTAAACTGTATGCCCTCCTCTTCCAAGTACAGGCGCTGCAGGGAGGCGGATTCATCCTCCTGCAAAGCAATCTCTCCCAAGCGGTTGACTACTCTATGCCATGGAAGTCGATGTTTTTGGCTCAGTGTATGCAAAATTCGCACCACCTGTCTAGCACCTCTTGGGCTTCCGGCCTCTGCCGCAATTTGACCGTAAGTCATTACTTTTCCCTCAGGGATCAGCAATATAATTTGAAGCACACGGGCAGTGAAAGGCTGCATGTTCTAATTCCTCCGCATTACTGTTGCATTTTTCCATTATTATAGCACCCTGAACATAAGCCAAAAACCCCTGTTCCTACAAATGTAAGAAACAGAGGTAAAACCAGCATTGAAATTTAAAATCCACTCAGACCCTGTCTTTTTAAATCGTGTGCTACTAATCGCGCCAGTTGCCTTGCTCCTGCAAAGTTTGGATGTAGTGTATCACCGTTCATATACAAAGCCAGCGTAGCTTCTTTGCCAATAGAAGTGAAATAAGCTGAACTGAGCACATTCAGATCGACTAAAGGCGTTTGTTCCTCTTGAGCCAGCGCCAAAATAGCGCTTCTATACCATCTGTTTTCTGCGTTGTGTACATTGTTAGCATTAAAGTCAGTGGCTCGTCCTTGCGGTGTTGACAGAATTACCGTCGCCCCCTTAGCCTTCACCTGCCGGATCATATCTCGCATCCAATCCTTAAACTCCGCTTCGCTTTCGTTATGCTTTGGATTGGTGTCATTAATGCCTAATTGGAGAATAAAATAATCCCCTGGCTTGATATATTGAACGATAGCCTCCAACTGACCGTCCTGATGGAATCCTCTAGCAATTTGGCCCCCTGACGCCATATTGCGAATTTGAAAAGTATTCGTGTTTACAAACTCTGGCAGCAGTTGACCCCATCCTGCCTGCACGCTGCTATCTAGCGGATAATAGTTACATACCGTAGAATCCCCTCCGATATAAATCGTACGATTCGTAACCGGATTGCTAGACAATTGCCTGATTTCCAGTGCACTGAGTGTGAAGACCGCGCCCTCTTTGCCTTCAGTAATCAGTAGATTTAACTGTCCGTCTGTCACTGGAATTTGAAAGCGATCCTTGGCCCCATTCCCTGTCATATTTATGACCTGATACACCCCTTCAGCTGCAATACTCGAACGAGAGGTATCTCCTAAAGTAACCGACACCTCATACAAACCAGGAGGAAGATCAACATCAAAAGTATTCTCGCTTTTCGTACCTGTAACCAGGAAACGTACCGCATCACTTGCCACTCCAGTCCCCGAAGCACTGACATTACGCATATTCTCAGGGGTACGAAAGCCATAGCCACGTGCTGAGTCATAGGACAGCGAAGCGCTCACTCCGGTATAACCCGTTTCGACCGTACCTCCACCAAAATCAAACTTGTACTCGCCATTGGATGCATGTGCCGGAGTAGCTATACCCACCCCTGGCGCACCACATAAAAAAGCTGCTAAAAGCATACCAGTCAATCCTTTTTTCCACTTCATTCTTCATTCCTCCTCCAGATTTTTAATTGTAAGAAGCAAAGAATATTCAATGTAAGCGCATACATAAAATTCTACCAATGGTTGCACGGTTGTACCTATGTAATTCTTATGCAAATAAAAAGTTGACGTAGCCGAATAAACAACAGGATCCGTTATCTGCGTACCTCTTACAATAGTAATTGTAGCCCAACTAAATCAAGTGGAATTTGAAGAGATATAGTTCCCTTTAAGCAGAACCCGTAAACACACAACTTCTGATGAATAGGCAAATGTACAGCCCTTTCTCTGGTTCTGTGAATACACTAAACCAACACTGGGAAAGGAGGGACGTAATGTCTAATAAGTTTAGAGCCACTTTGAGGGGGGCTAATGAAGTGCCTCCTGTCAGAACAAATGCGACAGGAACTGCGGAATTTCGTTACCGTCCAGCGAGCCAGCAATTAAGCTTTGAACTGACGGTCCGCAATATTTCACGAGTAACGGAAGCGCACATTCATCTGGGACGAAGAGGTGAAAACGGACCTGTTGTCGCTACCCTGTTTGGCCCTTCGAAGTTTGGGATTACCGTAAGAAGAGGCGTCGTTACCGGCGTGCTGCGTGCATTTGATCTTACTGGTCCGCTCAGAGGCAGAACCATTAATGATTTGGTATGCCAAATCAGAGAGGGCAACGCCTACGTCAATGTCCACACGATCCGTCATCCGAACGGTGCCATTCGTGGACAAATCAGACGCGCACCTATCAAACGTTGCAAATAACGAATGGACATGAGTACTAAAAGAACTTCCATGCTGCTCATTTTGAGCCTATGGAAGTTCTTTTTCTTAATTCTTAACAAAAGTTAAGAAGTTCATAAGCGATTCTTAAGCCACTCCCTTTCAGATTGTTAAGAACTTTATCTTTTAATAGAAAGAGTTCAACAAGATACTGTTCACTACTGAAAGGAAATGAAGCTTATGAAGCCTACGACCAAAGAGAAAATTCCCGAATTACAGTTGGTCAGAGCCATGGCGATTTTAGCCGTCTTAATGGTACATGCCACTTCTTATGCAACGGTTCAACTTACACATTCCAGCCTTTATGTTGTATATAATGCGCTCAATGTGTTGATGAAGTATGGTACCCCTGTATTTATCGCGCTTAGCAGCATGGTACTGTTCTACAACTATAAGGATCGTCCAATGGGACGACAGCTTTTGAGCCGCTTTTATAAGCAGAGATTGTTGTATATTCTCGTACCTTATGTCATGTTCTCTCTCTTTTATTTCATCCTGTCCCTTATGGCTGGCAGTAACGAACCATGGAGTATAACTACACTAGCGGAAAGTTTTGCTCTGAAGCTGGTCACAGGCAAAGCCTACACCCATTTATATTATATTTTTATCATGATGCAATTCTATCTTGCATTTCCATGCGTACTGTGGCTGTTTCAGCATTATCGGCAATTTCCGCAATGGTCTATTGTCATTGGGCTGCTGGTACAGTGGGCATTTATAATTAGCAATAAATTTCTCTTTCAGGTTCAAAATAAAGGCAGCTGGGCGCTGTCCTATGTGGCCTGTTACATGATGGGCGCTGCTCTCGGTTACTATTATCCCCAGCTCCGAACTTGGTTTCTGATGCGTAAAGGGGAACGAAGCTTTGTCAGCGTGCTGACCTGGATTGCAATTTGGGCTTTATGGCTGATTTCAGCCATCATTCATGTCTATATGTGGTATGAAAATAGAATGTACGGAACTTCATACAATTCGCTGGTTTTTGAACTTATGTATAATATGTACAGCCTGTCTAGTACCCTGGTATTGTTACAGATTTCCTTTCTCATGTATAGGAAACAACATTCCATTGTCATTCGCAAGCTGGAACGTCTGGGTACCCTGTCCTTTGGGGTGTATCTCATCCATCCGTTTTTCCTGCTCCTGTATCGGCAGTTTTCACCACACATCGGTTCGCCGCAGCTTATTCATGTGTGGTACGCTGGAGGTTTTTTCTGTGCACTTCTTTGCTCTTGGCTCGTCGTGTCGTTCATCGCCCGCTTCCTGCCATGTGCGTGGATTTTGTTCGGTCAGCTACCGGGTACAGGAAAAAGGAACTTCAAGCAAGAAGAGCGTATGTCTTCGCACGAAACGTTACTATTCAAAGGCTGATGATACCCGACAAACGACCTGAGAAGAGTGTCCATAGCCTCCACCGCCAAAAAGGTATATAATACGCCCATATTGTATACTGCTGGAAAGAACAGAAAGGGTGCGCGGGCCATGCATAACGGAACCATTTTATTAGTAGACGATGAACCTGAAATAATTAAGCTCATGCAAATATATTTAGAAAATGAAGGATATCGCTTGCTCATGGCACGGGACGGACTGGAAGCGCTGGAGCAGGTTAATCGGGAACAGATAGATGTGATGGTGCTGGATGTGATGATGCCCAACATGGACGGGATTGAAGCCTGCATGAAAATCAGGGAAACCGAACATTTTCCGATCATTATGTTGTCTGCGAAGGGACAAGATATGGACAAAATTACAGGGCTTAGCGTTGGGGCCGATGATTATGTCACCAAGCCGTTCAGCCCGCTGGAGCTAGTGGCACGCATCAAATCCCAGCTACGTAGAGTACGGAAGTATACCCATTCCTCTTCTGTATTGGAGCATGAAATGGTACTGGATGAACTCTCCATTAACACTGTTACGCATGAAGTCACTCTCGCTGGAGAATCCGTAAAGCTGACTCCGCGTGAATTCGCCATTGTTGAGCTTTTGGCTCGACACCGGGGGCAAGTGCTGAGCATGGAGCAGATTTATGAGAAGGTCTGGAAGGAGCAATATCTGGAATCCAACAACACGCTAATGGTTCATGTGCGTAAAATTCGCGAGAAAATTGAGACTGATCCGAGAAAGCCCAAATACCTGAAAACAGTGTGGGGCATCGGCTATAAAATGGAAAAATTCGATTAATGGAGGACTTGCGTCTTGAAGGCAAAACGATATGATACGCTGGGATGGAAGCTGGCAGCTCTTAGCCTTGCTGCCTTCACTTTAACTGGACTGATTTTAATGGTGTTTTATTATGGAGCGTCTTTGCTGTTATGGCTGAATCCCTCCCGTTCATTTTTCGGCACCCGGCTGATCCGCTGGACCGTAAATCATATTGGTTCCTCACTGATCATGCTGGTGAGCGGGCTGCCTTTATATATTTATTTCTTTTTCCTTTTTACCAAAAATACGATTGGCTATCTACGCGAGATTACGAAAGGGATGCAGAAATTCGCGGACGGAAATCTATCCTATTCGATTCCGGTATCTTCAGCGGATGAGCTGGCAACCTTGGCGAAAAATATGAATACCATGGCAGACAAGCTCCGTCTCTCACTAGAAGAAGAACGGGCTTCCGCCAAGGCCAAAAACGACCTGATCACTGGCGTATCCCACGATCTTCGCACCCCGCTAACCTCTGTGATTGGCTTTTTGGAGTATATTGAAACCGACCGCTACCGGGACGAAATTGAGCTGCGCTACTATGTAAACATTGCTTATGAAAAATCGCTGACGCTGAAAAAGCTGATCGACGAATTGTTTGAGTACACGCGTGTGAGCGGTGGTAGCCTGCCTCTGGAGCTGAAGCCTGTAGACCTCGGCAAATTGCTCACTCAACTTGCTGAGGAATTTGTACCCTCACTGGAACAGGCGGACATGTCTTATCGTGTCCGAATCGTTGAGCCTGTGCGGATATTGGCCGACACGGACGAGCTGGTACGCCTGTATGAAAATTTATTTTCCAACGCGATTCGATATGGAAAGGATGGCAAACGTTTCGATATCACCATCGGACGTGAAGGCGATGAAGCGATAGTGATCTGCACCAACTACGGTGCCCCGATTCCACAGGAAGATGTCCCGCATCTGTTTGAACGGTTTTATCGAGTGGACAAATCACGCTCCAAGGAAACCGGAGGCACCGGGCTGGGTCTTGCCATTACCAAAAGCATTACCGAGCTGCACAATGGCCGCATTTCGGTTAGGAGCAATCGCAGACAAACGGATTTTGAAACCCGTTTTCCGCTCTATCGTACCCGTTAGACGGGCAGTGTAACGCTAACCAATCAACAACGTATAAACAATACCTGGTCCGTGTACGCCGATCGTCAAGTCATTTTCAATATCGGACGAGCGGCTCGGTCCAGTAATAAAATGAATGCCTGCGGGCAATTGCTCGCGCCCTGCTTCGTCAAAGCGGCTTAAAATCTCGCCCAGTCGTGTTCGCAGACGCTCCACGGACAGGAGAATGATGAGCACGGTCGGCAGCAGACTGACCGAGCGCCCCTTCTCCGGCGAGGATAGCACTGCTACCGAGCCGGTATAGGCGGCGGCCTCATCGGCTATGACAATGCCGATATCGGCCTCCGCGGCGCGTGCCTTCCAGTCTTCGGCTGGATCGGTGTTCCACACCGACAGTCGGACTTCCGGCAGCGCTGCTTCCAACTGGAGCGCCTCCAGGTCCGGCTCATTCTGCCGGACGATATAGGCCGCTCCCAGCTCTCGCGCTTTGTGCGCGATCCAGTCTGCGGTCTGCTCCAAATTCGGCAGACGCACGACATGCCCGCCAACACTTGTAAAGTTAGCAGTGAACTCCTCGATGCGCCGCTCCGCGCTCCAATCGAATTCGTACCAAAATGCAGGTGCCCCGCGAAACGGCTGAACTGGCGGCTCCGTCTGTCGTGGACGCTTGAGCCGCGTCGCGATGCCGTCCATAAAGCGTACCTGCTTGGCACGGGATTCTTCTTCCATTTGATGAAGCCACGCTTCATGGGCCGCTTTTGCTTGCGCAGAAGGATTACTATGCTCACTCATGCTGCGTCCCTCCTTTACTTCTATCTGCCAAAATCTTCTCCATTCGGCTGAGAACATCCGGCTGCATCACGTTGCGTTCCTGCTCCAGCTTATGCTCCAGCGTGTTCCATTGCTGACGGAAGGATTTTTTCGCCAGAGAGGGAGCCACACGGTACGTATTCCAGCCTTTTAACGGGCCCAGCTTCAAGGTAATTTCACCTTTACGGACGATCGCTTTCTGGGCGATCTGCCCTAGCCGAATCGCCACTGCGAATCGCTTCGAGTTGGAAACTACGGTCGCAAAACCTTTCATCCCTGCCGTTTCCAGCTTATCTCCTTGTCCCGCCTCCACCTTGCGTCTGCGCAAATATACCAGCATATCATGCAGCGGTATTTTGACCGGACAGGCTTCATAGCACGCACCACACAGACTGGACGCACTCGCAATATCGTTCCACTCTTCGATGTTGCTATGAAGGGCAGGCGTAAGCACCGCACCGATAGGGCCACTATATGTCCCGCCATACGCGTGCCCGCCAATGTGTCGGTACACCGGACAGGCATTCAGGCAAGCACCACAGCGAATGCAATTCAGCAACTCTTGAAACTCGGGATTGCCCAGCTGTAGTGAACGTCCGTTATCTACGATGATGATGTGCATTTCGTCAGGCCCATCGGCATCTTGGCTGCGCCGAGGGCCTGAAATACCAGACATATACATGGTCAGCTTCTGCCCCGTAGCGGATCGTGGCAATAATGTAGCCATCACCTCCAAATCCGTCCAGGATGGAATAATCCGCTCCATGCCCATCAGCGTAATTTGGGTTTTGGGCAGAGTGGATACCATCCGTGCGTTCCCTTCATTTTCAAACAGGACCATGGAGCCTGTCTCGGCGATGGCGAAATTACAGCCCGTCATGCCAATATCCGCTTCTAGAAACTTCTCACGCAGCTTTTTGCGGACAAAGCCCGCCAAAATCGTCGTATCCGCGGACAGTTTCTCACCTGCTTCTTGGGATAACAGTTCGGCAATCTGAAAGCGGTTTTTGTGAATCGCCGGAATGACGATATGAGACGGGGGCTCTCCTGCCAGTTGAATAATATATTCACCGAGGTCACTTTCAATCGTCTCGATATCCGCACCCTCCAGCGCCTGATTCAAATGTAACTCCTCCGACACCATCGACTTGGATTTGACGACGGAACGAGCTTGGCTATGCGCAGCAATATCCAGTGTAATACGTACGGCATCGGCTGCTGTGTCGGCAAAATGGATATGCACCCCGTTGGCACGGGCATTTTCTACAAATAGATTTAAGTAATAGTCCAGATGGGCAATGGTATGCAGACGAATTTGACGGCCCCGTTCACGCCATTCTTCCCAATTTCCGTGTTGCTCTGAAGCCACCTGCTTTCCGTTACGCAAACGCTCTGTAGTGAAACGAACTGCATTCCGCAGAAAATCATTATTTAGGGCCAGCTCTGCACGTTTTTTGACCTTTTGGTTCATGGAATGTGAGTGTACGACGGTCATGCGTGCTTCACCCCTTCGTACAGCAGCTCAGCCAGATGCATGACCCGAACTGGCTCCTCCCGATACCGAAGATTTCCGGCAATGTTCATCAAGCAGGCCATATCTAGTCCGACCAGTACCTCGGCTTCGGTCTCCCTGATATGGTCCACTTTTTCAGTCACCATCGCTCCCGAAATATCTGGCATTTTCACCGCGAAAGTCCCACCAAAGCCACAGCAGTCCTCAGCAAAGGGAAGTGGTACTAATTGCAGCCCCTTTACACTGCCAAGCATCTTCATCGGTTCCTCCTTCACGCCGAGCAAACGTGTGCCATGGCAAGACGGATGATAGGTTACTGTATGCGGAAAAGACGCGCCCACATCGGTCACGCCAAGCACCTGTACCATAAATTGCGTAAACTCATACGTCTTTTGTTCCAGCCTCCGTGCTGAATCGAGCCATTCGGGCTCATCCTTAAACAACTCCGGGTAATGATGAATCATATATGTGCAGGAACCGGAAGGAGATACGACAAAATCGCTGTCGTTAAACGCTTTCAGAATTGTTTTGGCAGCAACCCTCGTTTCATCCCAATAGCCGCTGTTATAGGACGGCTGTCCGCAGCATGTCTGTACCTTCGGAAAATCCAGCTGAACACCATATCTGGAAAGCAAGCATGCCATCGCTTCCCCCACCTTGGGATAAATCGCATCACTCAGGCAAGTAATAAATAAAGATACCTTCATACGGAACACCCCTTACGTCTATGGAATAGCTATTACTTTATAGAGGATACCAGCGGATCGGTTCATTTGAATCTGGAGAAGCGTCAGCGTTTGCCTAAAATCTTTCCAAAGGAAAGCTCTCTACGTAAGCATAAGCTTGCAGTGGGATTCTCACTTATAACTTTTTTACATCATCAAAGAATCCCACTGCAACAGCGAGCGTAAGAGCAAATGAAACGCGGAGCGACACTCTCCACCTCGACATTTTTAAATTCACACAACCGTAACTGGAATAGCCTGCTCCGCAAGTTGACTGCGAATCGGATCCGACAACCTCGAATCCGTAATAATCTCGGATACCTGCGACAGGTTCACGACATGCGTAAACGCCTGTTGCCCAAATTTGCTCGCATCCGCCAGTAAAATCACACGGTCTGCAATGCTGACCATTTTCTGCTTCAAACGAGCTTGCAGTTCATTCGATTCACTAATACCGCGATCCAGATGAACCCCCTGGCTGGAGAAAAACAATTTATCCACATAATAGGTTTCCAGGGAACGCTCTGCGAGCGGGCCTACAAATGACAGCGAGCGTTGAAGCAACTGCCCCCCCGTCGAAATGACCTCGATTTTTTCCTTACCCGCCAGCTCTGTAGCTACCCGAATCGAATTCGTTAATATTGTCAAAGGAATATCCGGTAAACTTGAGGCCATATACCAGGCGGTTGTGCTGGCATCCAGCAAAATACGATCATTCGGCTGAATCTGCTTGACCGCTTCCTCAGCAATCCGACGCTTTTCCTCTGCGTTCATAATTTCCCGTACCGCATAGGGCGTTTCAGGCTGCTCGTTTTTGACACTGACCGCTCCCCCATGCGAACGGCGCAGTCGTCCCGCCTGCTCCAGACGGTCCAGATCACGGCGAATCGTTTCCTCCGTTACTTTGCACAACTCACTCAATTCGGACACTCGTATGCTTCCTTTTTCATTCACGAGCTGCACAATCATCTCATATCTTTCTGCGACCAGCATGGCAATCTCACTCCACATCTTTAATGTACAAAAAGTCCCGCTACCCGCCGGAATTGCCCATAGGCATCCTCCCACGCTTCTGATTCGGCAGGCTCATATTCCTCCACGGAAATAGAATTCGCGATGACCCGGCGGGCTTCCCATATATCGGCGAACTTTCCCTGTGTCATCCATTGTACCGCAAGATTGCCGATTGCGCTCGCTTCTGCGGGTCCAGCCCACACGGGTTTTTGAATTGAATTGGCCGTCCATTGGCACAGCAAGCGATTTTGAATCCCTCCTCCGACCATATGTAAACCATTAAACCGTTGTCCTGACACCTGTTCTGTAAGCTCCAAAATGTAACGGTACTTTAACGCCAGACTCTCCAAAATACAACGCGTGATTTCTCCCGGCGTCTCGGGCAATGGCTGTCGGGTATTGCGGCAATATTGGCGAATTCGTGTTCTCATATCCCCGGCGTGCAGAAATAGTTCATCGTCCGGATCAATCAAAGAAGTGAATGCTGGAGCCTGTTCTGCCATATGAACCAGTTCAGGGAAGGAATAGGAGTACCCCTGCCGTTCCCACTCCCTACGCGCCTCCTGTAAAATCCATAAGCCCATGATGTTTTTAAGCAGCCTGTAAGTTCGACTGACCCCACCTTCGTTCGTAAAATTAAAACGAAGCGTATCGTCATTGATTACAGGCTGTGCCGTTTCCGTTCCCATCAGAGACCATGTTCCACAGCTCAAGTACGCAAACGAGCGCTCCAGCGCAGGCACGGCAGCCACAGCAGATCCCGTATCGTGCTCTGCTACTGCAATCACAGGAATCGCTCCAATGCCCAAATCGTTCATAACCGACGAGCGGATCGTTCCTGCAACATTTCCTGGCTCCAGCACCTCACCAAACCAGGAATGAGGAATGTTGATTCCAGACAAAAGCTCATCATCCCATTTTTGCTGCAACGGATTATATAATTGCGTGCTGGTCACATTGGAAAACTCATTGTACATTTCACCTGTCAGAAAATACCGTAGCAGATCTGGAATCATCAAGAAATGCTTTGCCTGCTCCAGCAACGGTGAACTCGCATTTCGCATAGCAGCCAGCTGATAAATGGTATTAAACGTCAAAAACTGAATGCCTGTGCGCTGGAAAATAAACTCTTTTCCCAGCCGTTCCTGTACTTCTTCCATTACTCCATGGGTGTGCCAATCCCGATAATGATAAGGGTTGCCTAGCAATTCTCCGGTTTCTCCAATCAGTCCAAAATCGACCGCCCAGGAGTCAATCGCCAGGCTGGATGGATTCATTCCCATATGCTTGGCTTTGAGTAATCCTTGCTGAACCTCTTGATAGAGACGCAATATATCCCAGTGCAGACGCTCCCCAACCTTGACCGGGTCATTGGAAAAGCGGTGGATTTCTTCCACCACGATACGTGAATCTGTCAATTTTCCGAGTAGAACTCTGCCGCTGCTTGCTCCCAAATCATAAGCGAGGATGCTCACCAGCTCGCACCACCCTTGCCTCTTTGCAAAATCTGCGTACCATACTCAGACGCCAAGTAGGCTTTCATTGGATCTACAGGTAATCCTTGCTCTTCACGGATCGCTTTAAGCAATGGGGCCACATCAAACTCAAATGCTTGGCGTACCGCATCCTCCGCACCCAGCACATCCTGACGGCTCGACGCTTCCTCCACCTCTGCATGATTAATCAAGAGTGCCTTCGCATATTGAGTCTGCACATTCAGTACCGAGCGAATCATGGCCGGAATTTTGGGTTCGATATTGTGCGACTGGTCGATCAAATAAGCAATTTTATCAACGGTATGGCGGATATCTGCATCAACATCCTGAGCTGCGTTCAAAATTTGGTAAAAGATTAAAAACAGCTCATACGGATTGGCAGAACCCACGATCAAATCATCATCCGCATATTTATAACTGTTAAAATGAAAGCCGCCCAGTCGTTTCTCATCCATTAAAAACGCAACAATATGCTCCACGTTGGCCCCCGGCAGATGATGCCCTGTATCCACCAGCACCTGTGCCTGCGGCCCTAACTTGGTCGCATAATGGTACGCCATGCCCCAATCGGCAATATCCGTATGGTAAAAGGCCGGCTCAAACGCCTTGTATTCAATCAGCATACGCATGTCTGGCGTGAGCGCCTTATACATTTCGCTGAGTGCCTCCAACATCCAATTTTTGCGTTTGCGAATGTCCCCCTGACCGGGATAATTCGTTCCGTCTGCGAACCATAAGCTAAAATCGTTGGAGCCCGTTTCCTTTGCAATATCCACGCATTCCAGCAAATGGTTGATAGCCTTGCGGCGGATTGCCGGGTCTACATTCGTAACACTACCGAGCATGTAGTCCTCGTCTTGAAACAGATTGGGATTTACGGCCCCAATCTGCAGGCCAAGACTTTCGGCATGACTGCGAAGCTTACCGTAATTGTCTACTTTATCCCACGGGATGTGAATGGCAACGGACGGACACAAGCCTGTCAAGGCATGAACCTGTGCGGCATCCTCCAGCTTTTCGAACGGATCACGCGGCACGCCCGTTTTCTGAAAGACTTTAAAACGTGTACCTGAGTCGCCATATCCCCAGGACGGTGTTTCTATGCTTAGCGCTTTCAGCTTGGTCTTTACTTGCTCCAGGTCAATACCCCGTTGTTGTTGCTGCTCCTCAAATAAGGCGTACGCTTTGTCACTCATCGTCGTTCCTCCTTGAAAAGTAAGTGAGTTATGGGGGGGAGGCCGCTTCGCTGCTGACCACCCATAAAGTCACTTTTATTTTAAAGTGTTAGCGTGTATATAAAGGCATTCGCGCGTAAATAAGTTAACACAACTTATTTACGTGTTTGAAACTAATTAAAAACCTCTTCGTACTATGGGCTTGTGGCCTAGATTATTGCAGTAAATTAGTACATTAAATTAGTTCGCTATGATCCTAAGTGTTCTATTGGACTGCCTTCCTTGGCTTCCTAGCGTGTAAAGGCTGCGGGTACACCGCCGTCGATGGTCAGCATACAGCCTGTCGTTTTTTCCGCCTTGGATGAGGCGAAAAAGGCTATGCCCTCCGCGATATCCTGCGGGTAAATGTTAACCAGCAGCGTCGTTCGCTTGCGGTAATGCTCCTCCAGCTGGTCTGGCTCGATGCCGTAGGCAGCGGCTCGCTCGTTACGCCAATTGGAGTTCCAGATCGCGGAGCCTTGCAAAATTGCATCTGGCAAAATGGTGTTTACGCGGATACCGTATTCCCCGCCTTCTGCGGCAATACAACGGGCCAGATGCACCTCCAGCGCCTTAACCGAGCTGTAGGCCGTTACATTTTTGCCCGCGTAGACTGAGTTTTTGGAACCAACGAACACCATGCTACCGCCAAGTGTCTGTTCCTTCATCAGCTTGAACGCTTCGCGCGCGACCAGAAAATAGCCTGTTCCCAGCACGTTCACGTTTAAATTCCATTCCTTTAATGACGTTTCATCGAACGGACTGGATGTAGCAAGACCTGCATTGTTTACGATAATATCTACACCACCATAGGTTAGCGCCGTTTCGGCATAGGCAGCCTGAATCTGATCTTCCTGCGTCACATCCATTTTTACGGCGATGGCACGGTTTTCACCGTAACTGCTGTTTATGTCTGCGGCTATTTTTTGCGCACCTTCCAGATTGAGGTCTGCCAATACGACATGCGCACCTTCATCTACCAAACGCCGTGCAGTTGCACTGCCGATTCCGCCTGCACCGCCTGTAATGAACGCAATTTTGCGTGAAAATTCCGCTTCTGCTGGCGCCAGTGACAGCTTGTAAAGCTCCAGCGGCCAGTATTCCACGTTGTAAGATTCATTTTCACTGAGCGAAACAAACTCCCCTAACGCCGTTGCTCCTCGCATGACAGCAATAGCACGATGATACAAGGCACCACTTACCTGTGCATTACTCCAGCTTTTGCCTGTGTTGATCATCCCTACACCCGGAATCAAGATTACACGCGGCGCTGCTTCAAATCTCACGTCTCCTTCATGTCGATTACGCTCGAAATAAGCTTGGTACTGCTCTTTATAGGCTGCTATACCCTCGGCAAGCTTAACTTTCAGCCCCTCAACATCCTCTATATCCGGTGTCCAATCTACATAGAGCGGTTTCATTTTGGTATGAACCAGATGATCCGGGCATGCTGCTCCAACCTGGGATAAAGCACTAGAATCCAGGCCGTTCACAAACTCCAACACATCCTCCGCGTCATCAAAGGTGAGGATCATCTTTTTCTCATCACTGACTGCACCCCGGACGGATGGCATGACCTGGGACACTATGCTGCGGCGCTCCTCCGAAGTAAGCGCTTTATATTTTGCGCCTCCAAACCCCTGCTTTTCCTCTTGGTGAGCTTTAATATAGCTTTCTGCTTCTTGGATGATTTCGATCGTTTTGGCATAAGCCGCTTCGGATGTGTCTCCCCACGTAACCAGGCCATGCTTTTCCATCAATACCAACTCAGCTTGTGGATGATCGAGTACCCCTTGGGCAATCATTTTCGACAGCTTAAATCCAGGACGGATATAAGGCACCCATACAAAACTGTCACCGAAAATTTCCTTAGCGATTTCCTTACCGTTGTGCGCACAGCACAAGCTAATAATCGCGTCCGGGTGTGTATGATCGACATGTCTAAAAGGCAGAAAAGCATGCAATAGCGTCTCAATTGAAGCCCGTGGATGCTTGGCATCTATCATACAGTTCGCCAAATATGCGACCATATCCTCGTCAGACATATCTTCTCTTTCAAATAAAGGACGAATATCCTCCATACGAAGCCCTGTAAAGTTATGCGCTTTCATTGTTGCAAGATCTGAACCGCTGCCCTTGACGTACATCACTTCCACTTCACGTCCGCGGAAATCCTGTATCGTTGTTTTGGCCGAAGTATTGCCGCCTCCCCAGTTGCACACGCTCCTATCTGTGCCAATCAGGTTAGAACGGTATACGAGTTGTTCCAGCGTGCTTTTCTGCTCAGATGCTTGTGAAGAATTCCATAGACTTTGTACCATAGGAAAAAGACCTCCAAGTTCTGTTTTGGTTTTGAATTGTTTTATTTAGGTGGATATTTTTGTTTATGGAGACTATAACACTTTTGTTTTAATTTGAAAATATAAAATACAAAAATAATCAAAAGTAAATTTTAATTTTATCCATATGTAACACGAATATATCGTCTAGCTTAAAATATAATAAGGCCGTGCCGGGGTCAGGTCATAAGAACCTTTTCCGGTACAGCCTTTTGACAGGTAAATCACTTTATTGCCAAGCATATTGCTGCGAATTTGATTACGCTCTATTTTAAAGGAAGGAAGCTTAGAACATATCAAGTTGTTTTTTTACGACTGCTGGTACACCTGCAGCCATGGCAAATTCGGGTATATCCTCTTTAACAAAGGCCCCACCACCGATCATAGACCAGCAACCAATGTGACGTTTCTCCCGTACCGAGGCACCAATGCCGATATAGGCACCCTCATCTATGGTTACATTGCCTGCCAGATTCACACCCGGGGCTATGGTTACATAATCGCCAATAACCGCATCATGACTCACGTTAACACTCCGATTGATAATTACATGCTGTCCGATCTTAATATTGTCCGACAGGACAGCCCCTTCAAAGACCATGCTTCCTTCTCCAATGGTGTTTCTTCGAGACAAACGAATACGGGGATGTATTAGCGGAGCTGCGATACGAAATCCCGATTGAATTGTATTATTAACGAATCGCTTCTTTAATGCCGGGTCACCCACCCCCGCACATATCAGCTCCACCTCATATTTTAACGCTTCAATGTCATTCAACGTCCCCAGTACAGGAACGCCATTTACGATCTGCCCTTTCATCTCAGGTCGTTCGTCCAAAAAACCTGCCACTTGCACTCCTAGCTCTTCACATAACCAGTTGATTTCCCTTGCATGTCCGCCCGATCCCCAAATCACGATTTTCCTCATCCGGTTCTCTCTTTTCCCAGGCTTCCTAGAACGTTTACAATTCTTCGAACAATAATCTCGTCCAGTTCCTCCCACAAGGGCAGGCTGACAATATGTTTGGTAATATGTTCGGTAACATGAAGAGTAGACCGGGTATAGCTTTGGAACTGCTTCTGCTGATGGCACGCCGGAGAAAAATAGGTTCTGGCTTCTATTGAATTAGAGGCTAATAACTTAACGACCTCTTGATTCGTGTGTGAATCCGGACTAAGAATAGGGATAAATTGATGGACAACCGATCCTTGTGTTTTTTGTACAGACCATCCTCGTTCTAATAAGTCTGCTTGGAGCAGTTCTTGAAGATAATATTCGTAGATCGTCCTTCTATTCTCCCGTACAGTTTTGAAGTGATCGAGAGTAGCTAAAGCGATAGCAGCGGTATACTCGGATATCTTACTGTTAAGACCTTGGGTGACAGACTCCCTGCTGCTGGAGAAACCGAAATTCCCCGCCTGACGAATTCGCTTAATGAGATCCTGGTCCAAACTGTATACCAATCCACCCTCTCCGATACCAAAAGATTTGGTGGCATGAAAGCTGAATACTACGGCCCCTCCAAAGCCTTTACCAAAATGGGTGGCTTCCTCGGGAGATATAGTCCCAAAACTGGCAGCAGCATCAATGACTACCGGAATTCCTTGCTCCTGCAGCTTATTGTATACAGACAAATCAATGGCTGTACCGAAAGTGGCATAAGGAACGATTACCGCAATCTCATCTCCCAGCAGCTTGACTGTCTGCTCTAACTGCTCCCTATTCATTTGCCAATTCTCCGGTTCAATGTCAAGGAAGTAGGGTTCTAACCCACACCACTCAGCAGCAAGTGGGGTGGCCGCAAAAGTAAAACTTGGCATAACTGCATATTTGCCCTGTGGTCGCTTGCTTTGGGCGATCGCCAAAATCAAGCCAATAGTAGCGTTATGAACGGTCACAGCCGAACCGATTCCATCAAACATTTGCGCAATGACCCGCTCTTCAAACAGGTTATTTAAGGGACCATAATTGGAGTAAATCCGGGTCTCTTCTATTTTCTCAAAATTGGAAATAAATCGTTCCTTTTTTACTAAATTAGGTCGTAAAAAGGGAATATCGAACATGAGCCAGCCTCCTTCGCATATGGGATGAGCAAACTAGGATTCCAATGTTTTTAATATCATTTCAATTCGCTTGATATCTTCAACAAATTGTGGACGACCCCTTATACGTTCCTGATAAGCATGAAGTGCAGTTTTAAACAAATCGTCAGTATCAAGAAATCCATCATCTCTTGAGGCAATCATAATATCTAACCATTCCGTGAACGCATTTTGACCAAGCGTCTGATTATTTTGATTGGGATGTATTCGGAAATAGCTTAGTGCTTCAGGAATATAAACTGCTTTTCCTTTGGATAGTAAGTTCAACCAGGAAGCTA
>RCUE01000069.1_pt1 | contig 49294 bp, 53 predicted proteins | sample 2166111 | NCBI WGS metagenome assembly RCUE01 (sample SAMN09930795, study PRJNA488358) | compost metagenome | feature: garden; material: soil; isolation source: compost soil in phenylacetonitrile-enriched culture | place: Germany: Experimental Botanical Garden Goettingen | collected 2016-01-27 | reverse complement strand
CCAGATAATTAGAGGGAGAAATGGCGAAAAAAATCCATTTTTTTCATGATTTTTCGGTTTTTTTCTCGATTTTTGTCTTTTTAGAACAAAAAAAGAGAGGCATTTTCTGCCTCTCTTTTTTTAAATATGGGGGACGAAGTAGGAGCTGGAAAATCCTTAAATAAGCAAGTGGACGTCCTTTTAAATCCCCCTATTTTTGCGCCCGCAAAAACGCGTCCATACGGTCAATGGCTATCTCAAGGTTTTCTAATGAAGTAGCATAAGAACAGCGGATATGCTGCGCCCCTCCGTCACCGAAAACATGCCCAGGAACGACCGCTACTTTCTGTTCGAGAATCAGCTTCTCGGCGAATTCTTCCGCTGGCATGCCCGTCGAAGCAATGGAAGGAAATGCATAGAACGCGCCTTCCGGCTTATGGCAGGACAGACCGATTTGTTCAAACGATTTCACTACATAATTACGGCGCTGACGGTAGCTTTCTACCATCCGTTCTTTCGCTTCCATACCGTGTCGAAGCGATTCAAGCGCCGCTATCTGTCCCATAATCGGGGCGCAAAGCATCGTATACTGGTGAATCTTCACCATAGCCTGAATGATATCTTCCGGTCCCGCTGCATAGCCAATACGCCAACCCGTCATTGCAAATGCCTTCGAGAAACCGGACAACAGAATCGTACGATCTTTCATGCCCGGAAGTGAAGCAAGGCTGGTATGATTCGTGTCATACGTCAACTCCGCGTAAATTTCATCAGAAATCACAACTAGATCATGCCGGGCAAAAACTGCTGCGAGTGCGGCCAGTTCTTCCTGGGTCATGATGGAGCCTGTCGGATTATTCGGGAAGCAGAAAATAATCGCTTTCGTCCGATCGGTAATCTTCGCCTCAATCTGTGCCGGTGTCAGCTTGAACTGCTGTTCGAGCGTAGTCTGCACTGCAACCGGGACGCCCCCCGCCAGACGGACAACCGGGTCATATGATACGTAGCATGGTTCTACCACGAGCACCTCATCGCCAGGATCGAGAATCGCGCGCAGTGCCAAGTCAATTCCTTCGCTCGCCCCTACCGTCACGACTACTTCTTTATCTGGATCGTAGGAGACCTGAAACGAAGAATCGAGATATTTGCAGATTTCTTCGCGCAATTCATATAGCCCGCTATTGGACGTATATGTTGTATAGCCGCGTTCAAGTGATGAGATTGCAGCTTCACGTGTATTCCATGGTGTGACAAAGTCCGGTTCCCCTACCCCGAGGGAAATAACCCCCTCCATGGATGAGGCCAATTCAAAAAAACGTCGAATACCGGACGGCGGAATGGCTTGAATCGTACGAGACAGGCGGCTGTTGGCAATTTGAGATATACTCATGGCGTAACAACCATCCTTTTATCATCTTCTGGCTGTTCCAGAATGACACCGTCATGTTTATATTTCTTAAGGATAAAATGTGTGGTCGTCGAGATGACGGAATCAAGCGCAGACAATTTCTCAGATACAAATTGTGCAACCTGACGCATCGTTTTTCCTTCGATGACAACAGATAAATCGTATGCACCTGACATGAGATAGACGGACTGCACTTCAGGGAAACGATAGATACGCTCCGCCACATCATCAAAACCTACTTCACGCTTCGGCGTCACTTTTACGTCGATCATTGCCGTGACGAGATCGTTGGTATGGACTTTCTCCCAATTAACAATCGCTGGATATTTAATAATCGTTTTTTCTTTTTCCAGTTTAGCGATTGTTTCTTTGACATCTTCTACCGTGGTATCCAGCATTGTCGCGATCGTCTCTGCAGAACGTCGGCTGTTCTCCTCCAGGATATGCAGCAGCTCCCGCTGTTTATCTCTCTCCACTCTCATCGATCCTTTCTGTTTTCATCTATAACCACAAAAAAGTAATGCCTTACCATTATACATCCATGCATAAAATAAATAAGAGGCAAGAGACATGGGATTGGATGTAAAAATCGAATCGCCTGCCATCTTGCCTCGATGTTCTATAGCATAAGAAAACATACTCTTTTATCCAAAAACGAGGTCGTACATATGTTTCCACGTATTTAAATCAAAGACATCGACGGCTGAGCCGCTCCCTATAATACTGTAGCCTGTAATAAGTCCTGCCAGCAGGGCAATGACAAGAAGAAACGGCACAAGCATGATTTTCAAAAGCAACGGCATACCTGCTCTCCGTTTTGCTTTCTTTCTGGCTGATTTCTTTCTGGGTGCTTCTTGTGCGACTGCAGCAGATGATGCAGCCCGGTAAGATGTTTTTTGTTGTTCCGACATTCTATCAACCTCTAAAAATTCGATTGGTGATGTCCATCATCTGATCGTTGTAAGACAGCGCACGCGCGTTAAATTGAAGCGCACGCTGTGCTTCAATAAGATTCGTCATCTCTTTGCGCAAGTCGACGTTGGACATCTCAAGTCCACCCTGATGCACGGCTACGCCCTCCGGCATCGCTGTACCGTCCGCATTGCTTAGCTGTGCGTATTGATTCAATGGAAGCCCGGGTGAAAGCTGGTAATAATTTTCCCCTGCATGGTTTAGGATATTCGGATTCTGAATACCATATACGCCGATACGCGGTCCTGTTTGTTCTACATCACCTAGTCGATACGTGATCTGTCCGTCCGACTTGACTTTGAAGTCGGTTGCTCCGATGGGAATAGCAATCGGCGTCGGGTTAGCACTGTTATCCATCACAGGGTCCCCCGATTCTGTAACGAGTCTCTGTTGACCATTTACAGGAATCAGCTTGAAGTTCCCGTTCCGCGTAAATAAAACGGCCTGTTCTCCGCTATCCATCGTACGTTGTACACGGAAAAACGACTCTTCCCCTCCAAGATACAGATCAGTCGGCACATCGGTCGTCTTGATTGTCCCCTGTTCGAAATTCGTCTGAAACACGGCTTCCTTCGCACCAAAACCTGGACGTGTACCGAATGGCGTAATCCGGCTCGGCTCCTGTTCAGCATACGGCTGATTGTTCAAATTTCGGACTAACAAGGAAGCAAAGGCGGTATCCTGGCTTTTATACCCTACCGTATCGGAGTTGGCCATATTGTTCGCAATCGTATCTACACGCTGCTGCATGGCCCGCATACCGGCCGACGCATTAATCATTGAATGATTCATACCTTACACCTTCCCGTTAAAGATGATGTTCAAAAAGTCTGGGAAATGGAACTGCGAGTTTTTGCGTTGCCCCTCCGCTGTTTGGCTCTGTTTGTTTCTCTTTTTGAACACGCTCTTAAATTTTTCCGACTTCGTTTAATTTCTGAAGCGTCATATCATATGCCTGTAGTACCCGCTGGTTCGACTCATAGCTTCGTAGCACGGTCATCAAATCGATCATGGTCCGGCCCGCATCTACATTGGAACGTTCAACATATCCTTGCTTAACTGCAACGGATATGTCGTTCACCGGATTGTACAGGGTCGGTGCTCCGTTACCGGAATAACGAAAAGTAGTATCTGCTTCTTTCACCAAATTAGCGGCCGGATTATTAACACGGTATAATCCCAGCTGTACAGGTGTTGCATTCGGATTGCCCGGTGCAATCAGTTGGCCTCCAGGTGTAAGCTGTAAAGTGCTTTTATTCAATGGCGCATTGCCGAGAAGCGCGCGTAGATTAATCGGTTGATTATTTATATCTAATACAGGATAGCCTTCAATGGTTGTGAGCTGTCCTTGAGCATTCATTGACCAGTTCCCGCTGCGTGTATAGTATGTCTGAAGTTGTCCGTTCTCTCCTGGCTTCTGAATCGCAAAAAACATGCGCGGCTGTACTTGTCTTCCATTTTCCACTATAGTCGGCAGTCCTTCATCGACCAGTGCAACGTCAAGGACTTTGCCCGTCTCAGTTACATCGCCCTGTATGAAGTTCGGAACCAACTCCTGATTGTACACCCCATGTGAGATGCGTCCAATTGTTTGCTTCGGTCCCGGAAATGCCGGTAGCCCGGCCACTCCGCTGTTCGTATCACGGATACGTTCGAGGAGAAGTTCGGGAAATGTACGAAATGTCGAATTATCCGATTTGTATCCCGGCGTATTCACATTTGCCAGGTTATTCGTCAATGCGTCCTGCCGCGCCTGATTGGCAATCATACCGGAAGCGGCGGCGTCTAATCCACGCAGCATCTTTCTTCACCTTACTTTCTTAATTAAAACGACGTTGATGTTACATACATCATTGATAGCTTACATAACGGGCAAAAAACGGAATAAACACTTCTTTTCATTATAGCAACATCATACCAGAAAAAGCATAAGCATACATACCTACGAAAATATCTTTTTGTAGCCTTTCCGTCCAGAATGCTGCGGAGACTTGTCCAGATTCTCCAGCATAATACCGGTTCCTATCGCCACGCACGCCATAGGGTTGTCCGCAATCATAACAGGCACCTTTAATTCTTCTGCAAGCAGACGATCAAGTCCGTGCAATAGCGCCCCTCCACCTGTCAGCATGACGCCATGATCGATAATGTCAGCAGACAATTCCGGCGGTGTACGTTCCAGTACGTTTTTCGAGGCAACTACGATAGCTTGTGCTATTTCCTGCAGCGCTTCGCATATTTCGGTAGATGTTACGGTAAGTGTCTGCGGAAGTCCAGTGACCATGTCGCGGCCGCGAATATCGATTTCATCCTTGCGCGATCCAGGGAAAACGGTGCCGATTTGAATCTTGATATCTTCAGCAGTCCGCTCACCGATGAGGAGTTTATATTTATCCTTAATATACTTCATAATTGCAACGTCACACTTGTCCCCTGCCATCTTAATAGAAGAGGCGGTGACGATGTCTCCCATAGAGAGCACGGCTACATCGGTTGTTCCACCGCCCATATCGACCACCATGTTGCCGTACGGCTGGAAGATATCCATTCCGGCACCCACGGCGGCCACTTTCGGTTCTTCTTCAAGGAACACTTCTCGCGCTCCGCATCGCTGCGCCGCTTCCCGAATCGCTTTCTGTTCAACGGATGTAATGTTGGTTGGGGTGCAAATCAAAATGCGCGGCCGCGCCATGAACCCTTTCACGCCTATCTTCTTCACAAAGTGATTAAGCATTGCTTCTGTAATGTCAAAGTCCGCAATTACTCCCTCCCGCAGCGGACGAATAGCGACAATATTACCAGGTGTCCGGCCGACCATCCTACGTGCCTCTTCTCCGACAGCCAGTACTCGCTTCGTCATGCTATCAATCGCTACGACCGATGGTTCATCAAGCACAACGCCGCTGCCTTTCACATAGATAACGACGTTGGCCGTGCCCAAATCTATTCCGATATCTTTGCCCAACATGTGAGAGCCTCCCTGTAACTATTATATCATCAGAATATTGTACTACGCATATTGTCCTGTAACAAGGAGAATTTTTACCTAGGCAAGCTCTTCGGCTTCCTCCTTTCGGTATGATTTGCTTTTGCGCTTGTACTTGATTTTCGTTGCTTCCCCTCCCCGCAGATGGCGGACAGACTTGTGATATTCAAGAATTTCTTTGACTTCGTTCGCTAGTTCTGGATTAATTTCGGGGAGCCGTTCTGTCAAATCTTTGTGCACCGTACTTTTCGACACGCCAAACTCTTTGGCAATCTTGCGAACGGTATTACGGGTTTCCACAATATAGTGGCCGATTTTCATCGTCCGCTCCTTGATGTAATCGTGCACGCCTCTCGCCTCCTAAGCTAATTGGTCATTGGTCTGATACATTATATTGGGGCAAGGGCTCATATATGCGAAAAAAGGCTGATAGCATGTACTATCCAGCCTTTTTTCTTCATTTTCTCGTATTTTCTTTTTATTTTGCTTGCGTCATGTTGTCTGCTTTCGACAGATATTGTTCCGGCGCCACCGCTTCTCCGTTCTTACGAACTTCAAAATGAAGATGAATACCGAAATCTTTCTCGAACACATTGCGCCCGGCCATGCCAAGTACCGCTCCACGATCTACCGTATCGCCTACATTCACCTTGGCATCTTCAAGGCTGGCGTATACAGTGGAGAGACCGTCCTTATGTTCAATTTCAACCTGATAACCAAGCATCGGGTCGCGTTCTGATTTCACTACTTTGCCTGCTGCCGCAGCTGTAACCTCAAATGACTTTTTGTCTTTGGCTGCGATGGCAATGCCTGTGTTAGGCCAGTAGGAATTGTCATACTGGACAAGGGCTGCCTCCTGGTCTTTCTTATCGGACGCATCATCGAAATACCCCATGACTTTCTCTGTGGCTTCTGATTTAGCCGGCCAGGCCAGCTTACCATCATCCGCGTTAACCGGAACGGCAGGTTGCTCTTTATTGCCACCTTGAGCTACTTGCGTCGGTGCAGATGGCTCTGAAGGTGCTGCCTGCGGTGCTGCTGGTTTTGTCGTAAAGTCTTTGCTATTTTGATACCACATTACGCCCGCGAGGATGATAGCAGCTGCGCCTAGATACATTGCGGGAAAAATCCATTTCTTACCCATTATGCGCCTCCAGCCGCCACGCTTTACTTTTTGAACGGGGGAGGAGGATGTAGTCGATTTTTTTTGTTCATCCATTGTTTTATCACCTCAGCAATCAGTGTTGACAGGAAGCGGGGCGAATAAACATACGGACGAAATTTTTTGTATAAAAGATGAGGCAGATGGGCACAAGTTGTTTTCCTTTTTTAGCATGAAAAGATGGTATATTATTGGATAGAAGACTAGAGAGGTAAATAGAGGAGGAAGCGGATGAGCAGAAGAAGGCCCAGTAAAAAATCAACGAAAAAGAAGCCTACAAGCAGGATGCGCTCCTTTCTAAAAATTGTAGGATACACGATCGGCGGATTTATTGTCCTAATCTTTTCAATCGGGATATTAACAATCCTCTTTGATGAGGAACCAGATTTAACGATAATGGATCGGGCATTTGCAGAGCAGAAGAATAAGCCTGCGGGAGATCATCCAAGTAAGGTGCTGGTGCTTGGCGAATTTGAAGAGGCGGGAACGTACGATCTCGAATTGTATGTCGGCAATTATAATTCCAAAAAATTTAACGGAACACTTACCGTCTATATTAATTACGAGAAAGAACCAATTATGAAAAAAGTGATTGAACTCAAAGACATCGAACCTGGTTCCAAGGAACGGGTAAAAGATATCGACACGAACATCTGGGAAGAAGACTGGATTGATATCGCCAAGTTTAATTACACATATAAAATAGAGGGAGATTTCGCCTCCTAGTATCTTTTTATCCTCTTGAAAGCGAAAGAAAAGAAGCGTTCGTGCGAAACGCTTCTTTTTTATTTTATCCATTTTTCAGCACTCTCGATTTGTACGCCTTTATAGAAATATGCTACGATTTCTTCAGCTGTCTTTCCTTCTTTCGCCATGCCATTGGCCCCCCATTGGCTCATCCCAACACCATGGCCATATCCGAGCGTACTGATTTTCACCTTGCCATTTTCGATGTTCATAGTAAAATGCGAGGAATTCAGTCCAAGCATCGTTCGCACTTCGCGTCCGGTAAAAGTCTTATCTCCAATCTTGACCTCTTTTACCCGCTGACCAGCTGTACGCGAGAGTACCTTCTGCCACGTACTGTTCTCTGCCGCAACAGGTTGTGCAATCTTTGTTTTCAACTTCTTCTCCAACTGCTGGACCGTCATGGTCACCGTTTCTTCGTAACGCGGCGATACATTGTCCCATGGGACTTTGACGCTGCGCAAATAAGGAATTTTATTCTCCCAGTAATCTTCCGAGTTCTCAGTGTATCCATTGCTCGTCGAGAAAAACGTTGCGTTAATCGGCTCATTCTGGTAGGTAAGGACTTGTCCCGCCGTTTGTTCGATCGCCTGGCGAATTCTTGCTTCTTTCCACGTATAAGCGCTGCCCCAGCGCTCCCGCTTTTGCTTGTCATCCATGTAAACCTGGTGCTTGACCGTATCGGTTACATGCGCACCTTTAGGTACGTCATTGAAATCCTTTTTCGCAAGGCGAAGTGTAATGTATGTTCTTGCTGCCAACGCTTGAGCTTTCAACGCCTCTACTTCGAATTCAGCCGGCATTTCCCCTGCTACTACTCCCATTACGTACTCTTCTAGCGGTACTGTGTTAATTTTTCCTGTTTCTACTCGAAAGACACGCACAGAAAAGTCGATATGTTTTACTTGTTTTTGTACGGTAGGTGATACGGGCGTACCTCTCTCTTCTACTGCCTGCTGTACCGGACGCTCGGCAGGTGCCGGGTAGATGAGAACGAGCATCGAAGGAATAGCGAGCAGAATTATGACAATAGCGGCGATTGCGTACACAATCTGTTTCATCATTCACTCCCTTCCGGCTGCCAGTTGGACAACTTACTCTATAAACCTATGCGGGCAGGAAGAGAGATATTCTTAATCAAAACAGGGACAAAAGTAAGCTTGTTTCTCTCCATAAGGAAGCTATACTGCTCGCTTTATAAATTTACATATTCTTGTGGTAGGAGGTAAGAAAAGAAGGAGGGGCGGGAGCGGTTGGAGCAAACACGTCCGTCTTTTTTCTGCCAAGGCGCAGGGCGTATCTATCCTCTTCTTTCTCCATCTCTCCTCCTTCCAACCACGCTACCCTGTCAAAATATCAAGTATAACTTATATAGAAAGACCCTCCTGGAGTCAACACTTCCTGGAGGGTCTTTTTTTGCAAATACGAAAATATAAATACGTGTACGAATCAAATTAAGCAAGCGATGCTTTTGATGAAGCTGTTACAGCCATCTCGTTGCTCTTCTCATTTTCATCTTTTACAAGCTGTACAACTGGTGTACTGTGTCGTTCAATATTCGCGCCCAATCCACGCAGTTTGCCGACAATATCTACATATCCGCGATCTACATGGTGTAGTTCGGTAAGCTCTGTTTCGCCTTCCGCAATCAGACCTGCTAAGATTAATGCAGCTCCTGCCCGCAAGTCTGTTGCTTTTACCTTGGCACCGGTCAAATGCGCTTCTCCACTAATGATAGAACTGCGCCCTTCGATTTTAATACTGGCACCCATACGCTTAAATTCATCTACATGCATGAAACGGTTTTCGAAAACCGTCTCTGTAATCATACTGCTGCCTTTCGCAGATAGCATAACGGCCATGAATTGAGCCTGCATATCCGTCGGGAATCCGGGATGCGGCAGCGTCTTTACATCTACGCACTTGAGATCCGAGCCGCAATATACACGTACACCATTCTCTTCTTCATCTATAACGACGCCCATCTCACGTAGCTTTGCCACGACGGGCTTCAAGTGATCAACAATCGCATTCTCGATGAACACGTCACCACGTGTAATGGCTGCTGCCACCATAAAGGTCCCTGCTTCAATACGGTCAGGAATTACGCTATGTACGGCACCGACAAGACGTTCTACGCCCTCAATGCGAATGGTATCCGTTCCGGCTCCGCGCACACGCGCTCCCATTGCATTCAGATAATTCGCCAAATCGACAATCTCCGGCTCTTGAGCCACGTTTTCAATAATGGTGGTGCCTTCAGCCAGCGTTGCCGCCATCATAATGTTTTCTGTTGCCCCTACACTCGGAATGTCGAGATAAATCTTCGTTCCCTTCAGGCGACCGTCCACAGTGGCCAAAATGTAACCCTGGCCAATCTCAACTTTCGCGCCCATGGCTTCAAAGCCTTTTAAATGTTGGTCAATTCCCCGCGAACCAATGGCACATCCACCCGGCAACGGAATTCTCGCCTGTCCTTTGCGAGCCAGAAGCGAGCCCATAACAAGGAAAGAGGCACGCATTTTGCGAACCCACTCATAAGGCGCTTCCACCTCTGACAGGTTACTGGCGTCTACTGTCAGCGTCTCAGCTTTGCTATCATATTTTATATTTACATTCAATGCGCGAATAACTTCGCTGATTGTATACACATCATCTAGACCAGGTACTTCATGGATTATACTTGTACCATCTTCTGCTAAGATTGATGCTGCGATGATGGGAAGTACGGCATTCTTTGCGCCGTGCACCCGTACTTTTCCGGATAGACTTTGTCCACCACGGATAATAATCTTATCCACGTTACATTTCCCCCCGCGTCCTGCTAGTATTCCACTGTAATGATTGGTGTTCCTACTGTTATCATTGTTCCTTGCATGTACGTATCATAATGTGCTGCAACTTGCAAGTTCATGGTTCGCTGGTTTGTTTCAACAACTGTATGAAATAGGGGCGAATAAGCTGAATAACTAAGGACCGTTTCTTCTTCCAAACTTTCGACCATAGTTCCTTCAAGAGAGGCCAGTAACTGACTGGCTTTCTTCTTTTGCAAGTCATTTTCCAGTTTACCATTATATTTTCCTCTGACACAAGAGATAATTTGCGGTAGTTCTGAACTATTTGCAAAGATGTGCAAATAACTCTCCATCATGGCTTTAAGCACTGGCACTTGATTTTCTTTACCCCGGAGAGTTAATGCTGAACCTGCCATGATTTCATTTTTAGTGCCTGAGGTGTGCAAGCTGACATATATTTCTCGTTCGACTCCCGCTTCATTTCTGGATGTAGCGCGATAAACACGCATCCCATCCTTCACCTCTTTCGTCCATGCCTTAATATCTGAATCTTTGGCAATGGCTTGCAAAAAAAGCTCTGCTTCCCGCTCGGTCTGAAAACGAAGGTTTTCCCGCTTTACACGTGCTTGGATTTCCTGAATGCTTGCGTCCGTTTCCTTCACAGCCATAAGTAAAGCTGACATATCAGCCACCGCCAACTCCACCGTTTGTTTCTGGGAAGCGTTCGCAGGTAACGAAAATGTTCCGGCCAGCATCGGCAATCCTAATAGCATAACAGCTGCACAAGCCGCAAAAAGCGTATATTTCCACGTTTCCTTCGTATTCATTTATATCCCTCTCCCGTTTCTCTGATTTTACTATTATTCTGTGCGAAAAACGGGAGGTCTATACTGCCCAAGCGTTAGAAAAACTGTCGCAAAAGCTGCGTCCAGCCGAAATATTCGGTGAAAAACGAAGCTATACCGTGTCCGATAAAGATTGATAAAAAAATTTGCAATAATATAGCCCGGGGCCCTTTCGGATTACTTACAAACAGGTCAAAGCGAAACGCCTGCAATGCCCAAAAGCTCAATGCGATAAACGCAAGCGAAAGCAAAATATTAATCACTCCGGCTATTGCCATCGTTGTATTCCTCCTTCTTTCTCACTTTCATTCCTCAAAAAAATGTTCCCCGCCTATTGTATCACAATCAGCATTGGGGAACATTTTCATCAAATGTATTCCTTTTTTACCCGAAGTTTAACTAACAATCAGTGAGGATGAGAGAACCCCCACTGATTGAAGTTTCACTTTATTGTCCGCTAGCCTGGAACATTTGCTGAAGCGGGAAGTTATGATGTATATACTGCAACACAGGGTCCGGCATTATGCCGACCGCAATAGTTCCTGCCAACGCAACTAGTACGACCGCTGCGACAGTGAACGGTACCTTCAGCGGAGCTTCCGTCTGACCCGGTCGCATATACATCTGACGAATTACACCAAAATAGTAGAAATACGAAACGACACTAGTCGCCAGCATAATGCCGGCCAACCAATAACTACTGTGCACAATCGTGCTCATAAAGATGTAGAACTTACCGAAGAATCCGGCACTAATCGGTAGCCCGGCAAGCGATAGTAGGAAGAAGGTCATCGCTATCGCCATCCACGGCGCCCGGTGGTACAATCCAGCGAATGATTTTACATCCTCTGTCTGCCGGTCACGATTCACAAGCATAATGATCGCAAAAGCTCCCATATTCGCCAACAAATACGCCACCAGATAGAAAATTGTTTGCTCGAACATCAACACCGTAAGCGTTGCAAAAGGAACAAGCAGGTATCCCGCCTGCGCAATACCAGAGTACGCCATCATCCGTTTTATATTGACTTGACGCATCGCCAGCGTATTTCCGATAATCATGGACGCGCCCGCGACAATCGCAATATAAAGACCGAGCGTATCTACCAAAACGGAGCTTTGCTGTCCGTTCGTCATATCGAAATTCACCAGATTGCCGAAGATAATAAGGAAAATGCGTAGAATAATCGCAAATCCCGCCGCTTTTGATACGACAGACAAAAAGGCGGTAATCGGTGTCGGCGAGCCCTGATATACATCGGGGGCCCACATATGATAGGGAACTGCGGAAATTTTAAACGCAAGCCCAACTAGCATTAGGAAAAACGACAGATACACAAGGAAATCGAAGCCACCCTGGAACACACTCGACAGTCGTTCAGCCATGACATATAGGTTCGTTGAACCGGTAAGTCCGTAGATGAATGACATCCCGTACAGCGTCACGGCGGAGGCAATCCCTCCAGATATGACATACTTAAATGCTGATTCATTCGATTGAATATGGTTCTTTCTTGTGCCAACCAAAATATAGGAAGCAATTGAAAGAAGCTCGAGTCCTACAAATAAAGTAATCAAGTCGGCAGAGGAAGCCATCATCATTGCGCCAAGCAGCGCCATAAGCATCAAATAATAATACTCACCTGAATACTTTACATTCTTTTTCTCATCCACATAGTTGATAGAGATGAGAAAAACGAACGCCACGCCAACCAGGAAAATAAGCTTAAATGCGTTAGCAAACCCATCCAAACGATACATGTCATTTAGGATGGATACAACGTTTTGACCGGTGTTCTGGACTACAAAGTATCCCGCAATAAGGATTCCAATAAAGCCGATCCAGGCGAGAATACGCCGATCGGAATTTTTATTCATCACCAAATCAAGCAGCGAGAGGAGTGTAGCGACACCTAGTATGGTAAATTCAGGGCTCATCACTGTCCAATCGTATTGAGCAAGATTCCCCCATTTACTAGCACCATTCATCGGCTTTACCCTCCTATCCTTGGCACAATATTTTGCAGCGTTGTCTGCAGCGGTTCACTCAATACAGCTGGATATATGCCGATTAAGATGACCAGACTTAACAGAACAACCATCGGCACGACCTCGATTGCCTGTGCATCGGATAACGATTCGTGTTTCTGCTGAATCGGTCCGAACGTTGCGCCGAGCGTCGCACGAAGCAAATATACCGCTGTTAGGATAATACCAAGGGCGCCGATGGCGGCAATAATCGGCTTCGTGCCGAACAGGCCGACAAACGACATAAATTCGCTGATGAATCCGGACATTCCCGGAAGTCCGGCAGATGCCATCATAGCCGTAAGCAGAATACCGCTAATTATCGGCATTGATTTCGCAAGACCGCCCAATTCCCGAATGTTGCTCGTACCCGTTCGCTCATGGATCAGCGCAACCATGTAGAACATAAGCGCTGCAATCAAGCCATGCGATACCATCTGGAAAATCGCACCCTGAAACCCTTCAGCGTTCATCGCCGCAAGGCCGAGCAACACGATACCCATATGACTGACACTTGAATACGCCAGCATTAGCTTCAATTCATCCTGAACTAGCGCAAGCACTGCCCCATACAGAATATTGATAACGCCAAGCACCGCAATAAGCGTCGAGAGCTGATTCATCCATTCCGGAAAAAATGCCGCATTCATGCGAATTAACGCATAACCTCCGATTTTAATTAAAACACCGGATGAAATCATAATGACGGCTGGATGGGCCTCCTGGTACGCTTTCAGCATCCACGTATGGAACGGAACGATCGGAATCTTGATGGCAAAGGCCACCAGAAGTGCAAGGAACAGTCCTAAGCGGAGACCTTCCGGTATGAATCCCGGCATATCCGGCACGTTGCGCGGTGACATTGGACTGGTAAGCAATTGCTTAATTTCTTCAATATTCAACGTCCCCATCAAGATGAACAGCGCTACGAATACAATCAGCATAATCGCAGATCCTACACCGTTATATAGCAAGAACTTCATTGAAGCTTTTTCCCGATCCTTATAACCCCAAATCCCCATCATAAAGAACATCGGGATAATCGTAAACTCAAAGAAAATAAAGAACTGAAACAAGTTGGTTGATGTAAAGACGCCCAGCATTCCCATCTCTACGATTAAAAACAGAATGTAGAACTCTTTCCACCGCTTGTTAACAGTCAGTGCTGCAAAAGCCGATATCGTGGCAATCACTGTTGTCAACACAAGAAGTGGCATGGATAGACCGTCTACGCCAACTTCGAAATTAATCGGAATCGCCTGATCGCCAACCGGAATGTTAATCCAGTTCCATTGCTGTACAAGCTGCAAACCTTCCGCCGCGGAATTGAAATTGGCATATAGCATAAGCGCCAATACGAGCGGAACAAGTGTAGCCAGAATGCCAAGCGCTTTGACTGTACCGGGCAGGCTTCTTGGAACAAAGGCGAGCAGCAACACACCCAAAAGCGGTGAAAACGTTAGGATTATAAGAAAATAGTTCGCCATTGCTCCACGTACCCCCCTGCAATTGTTAGACCGGCAAGCAACAGCACCAGCCCGATAAAGGCAATCGCCCCATATGTCTGTATCTGCCCATTCTGAACCCGAGCGCCCACACCGCCGATTCCGCGTGTAAGAGCGGCAACAAGACGCACCAGGCCATCCACTACCCATACGTCAAATACATGCATGCCTTTGCCGAGCGCACGCAACGGTCTGACAAACACAGTATTATATACTTCATCAATATAATATTTTCGGAACGATAGACGATAGAACACTCCGCCTTCGCCTTTTGGGATCGTCCCTTTGCCGTACAGATACCAGGCAAGTACAATACCCGCAACCGATACACCTATCGCAAGTAGTGTGACCCAAATTGGTGCAGCATGTTCTGACCCATGCTCGCCCACATTAAACATCGTAAAACCATTCGTTAACCATTCACCAAGCACCGGCTTCCATGGCGTATTGATAAATCCAGCTACAACCGCCAGCACAGCCAGCACCAGCATCGGCATTGTCATAACGCCAGGAGACTCATGTGCATCAGCGCCGCCCCGTGCCTGCCCACTGAATGTGAGGAAGAACAGACGGAACATATAGAACGCAGTAAACGAAGCAGCAATAAGAGCAATGATAAATAGATCAATATGACCGGATGCAAGCGTTGCAACAAGAATTTCTTCCTTCGACCAAAAGCCTGCGAACGGCGGTACACCGGCAATCGCCAAACATCCGACTAAGAAGACAAGACCTGTGATGCGCATCTTCTTCCACAAACCGCCCATCTCAAAAATATCCTGCGTGTGAACAGCATGTATAACACTACCCGCAGCAAGGAATAATAGAGCTTTAAAGAATGCATGCGTCATTAAATGAAACGTTCCTGCCACATATCCGGCAGCACTGGCTGCTCCTAACGCCAGCATCATATAACCCAACTGGCTGACGGTCGAATAGGCGAGAACCCGCTTAATATCCCTTTGTGTCAGACCGATTGAAGCAGCAAAAATTGCGGTAAATCCACCTACATAGGCGATGACTTCAGTCGCTATTGGAGAAGCAAGATACAAGTCATACATACGAGCTACCAGGTACACACCGGCAGCAACCATTGTTGCAGCATGGATAAGTGCACTGACAGGTGTTGGACCTTCCATTGCATCAGGTAACCATGTATGCAACGGAAACTGACCGGATTTACCGACCGCACCAACAAATACGAGAATGCCAATTAGGGTAATCTTCCACTCTTCTACGGCACCTGTTTGGATTTTGTCGAAGATATCGCTATAGTTAAAACTTCCCATCCACCAGAAGGTAAGGGCGAGCCCGATGAATAGCCCTACGTCACCGATACGAGTAACGATGAACGCCTTCTTGGCAGCGGCCTTTGCTTCCGGCTTATAAAAGTAGAAGCCGACCAGCAAAAATGAGCAGACTCCAACAAGCTCCCAGAATATGTACAGCTGTAGAATATTTGGTGAAAGAACAACGCCCAGCATCGAGAAAGTGAATAGGGCAAGATATTGGTAGAATACAGGGAATCGCTCATCCCCCTGCATATACCCACGGGAATAAATGTTCACCAGCATACTTACCAGCGTTACGATTACAAGCATCATGGCATTTAACTGGTTGACTTCGAAGCCCATCGTAATCTTCTGACCAGCAAATGTAATCCAGTGAAAGCTAGTATTAATATAGTCCTTGGCGCCAGCGCCAAACCGCTCGAAAAATATTAGCAGCGCCACCACAAACGAAGCAGCGGTGGCAAGAATGCCAACATACGCCGCCGATTCTTTCAGTTGGCGTCCGAAGGCAACAAGCAGCACGAAAGCTAAAAGCGGAAAGAGCGGTACAAGCCAGGCATTCGCTATCATTTCCATAATCACCAGTCCCTTTCTCTATCGCTTCATTAAGTCCATCTCATCCACTCGTACGGTGTTGCGGTTGCGATATAGGGAGATGAGTATGGCCAGCCCCACGGCTGCTTCGGCTGCCGCCACCGTAATTGTAAACAATGAGAAGATTTGTCCCGAAATATTCGGAAACATGCCGTATTTGGCGAATGCGACAAGATTAATATTCACCGCATTCAGCATCAGCTCAATCGATAATAGAATGACCACAGCATTGCGCTTGGTCAGTGCTCCATATAAACCGATGCAAAACAAAATCAGTGCTACCAATAAATACGATGTAATTGGTACACTCATTCACCTTCCGCCTCCTTCTTAGCCAGAATAATCGCCCCGACAAGCGCCACTAGCAGAAGAACGGAAACCATTTCAAACGGAATGACATAATTGGTAAACATCTGCACGCCGATTTCTTTGACATTATCCTTTTGTGTGAAATCAGCTGGCTTGTCGCTCCACTGCACGCTTTGAATTCCGAAGAAAACAATGATAAAAAACACTGCGATTGCCGCACGAATCAACCACTTTACCGGATTTCTTCTTTCTTCAACTTCCGAAGCATCATGACGTGTCAGCATAATTCCGAACAGCATCAGGATCGAAATCGCTCCGGAATAGACGAGAATCTGTACCATACCGACGAATTCGGCTTCCAGCAATATGTACATTCCGGCGATACTCAGAAAAGTAAATGCTAACGCCACCACCATATGTACGACCCGGGTAAAGCTAATCATGAAGACCGCTCCCCCAATGGTCAGCAGGGCAAGAATGAAAAATGCGATGAATTCTCCTGTCATTACGCATCTCCTCCCCGCACGTTCGTATTGTTGTCATCCAGCCACTCCAAATTCTTAAACAGTTCATCACGGCTATAGGATGCCAGCTCAAAATTGGTTGTCATTACAATTGCTTCGGTCGGGCAGACTTCCGTACATAAATCGCACAAGATACAAATTTCAAAGTTAATGTCATACGTGTCGATGACTTTTCCTTTTTTATTCGGGTCTTCGCTCTTCTTCCCGATAAGATTAATACAGTTCGTCGGACAAATCCGGGCACACTGGTTACACACTATGCATTTTTCAGGGGCGAAATGCTGAATGCCACGAAAACGCTCCGGCCAAACCATCTCTTGGTCCGGATACATATGGGTAACTTTCTTTTTGGTTAACTGTTTGAATGTGTAAGCCATACCCTTGGCAAAGCCTAGCATACTATCACCTCTTTTATAGGACCGTTTTTAACACAGCGGTAACCAGGATATTGACAAGCGAAAGCGGCAAAAGCACTTTCCACCCCATCTGCATGAGCTGATCCACACGCATACGAGGAAACGTAGCCTGCAACCAGAAAATAAAGAAAACAATCGCGACAAACTTTAATGCAAACCAGATAATTCCCGGAATGAAGCTCAGGAATTCGAACGGTGGCAGCCATCCACCCAGGAACAATACCGTAGTTAAAGATGCCATAGCAAAGATGTACACATACTCAGTCAGCATGAAGAATGCCCAGCGGAACCCGCTATACTCAACATGGTAGCCGGAGATAAGCTCGGACTCTGCTTCCGTTAAGTCAAACGGCGTCCGGCTCAGCTCAGCAAGCTGCGCGATAATAAAGATAATAAAGCCTAAAAATTGCGGAATGAAAAACCACATGCCCATCTCTTTTTGCTTCTCGACAATATCGATGAGATTCAGGCTTCCAGTCATAAGAATGACGCCAACAACAGACATAACAAGCGGAATCTCGTAACTAATCATCTGGGCAGCGGAACGCATCGCCCCGATAAGAGCCCACTTGTTATTTGATGCCCATCCGCCAGTGATAACGCCTAGTACTGTAATGCCAGAGAGAGCAATATAATACAGCAGTCCGACCCCGACATCAGCAAAGTGCAGCTTATCAGTGAACGGCATAACCGCAAGCACGCCAAATGCAGGCACAAAGGCGATAACAGGCGCAATGATAAAGAGCGGTTTGTCGGCAGCTTTCGGAATAATATCTTCCTTAAGTAATAGCTTCAATACGTCAGCCACTGTTTGCAGCAAGCCGAATGGACCTACCCGGTTCGGACCTATCCTCAGCTGCATCCAACCCAGAACCTTACGTTGAAAATAAATCGAGTACGTTACAAAGCCAAGCACGATGGCCAGCAAGACAACTGCCGAAAGAATGAACACCAGACTGTTCTGAAGTCCCAGGCTTTGTTCAAGGTAAGCCCCCATTAGCCGTCTACCTCCCCAAGCACAATATCAATACTTCCGAGAATCGCTACCATATCGGCGATGTTCTGTCCCTTAACAAGCTTCGGAAGAACTTGCAGATTTGCAAAGGAAGGGCGACGAAACTTGATGCGATACGGCTTATCTTTTCCGTTGCTTGAAATATAGCAGCCAATCTCTCCGCGTGGCGCTTCAATCCTCGTAAATGCTTCCCCTTGCGGCGTACGCAGCACACGCGGCACCTTAGCCATGATTTCCCCCTCTTTCGGGAATTGTTCAAGTGCTTGCTCTACAATATTCAAAGACTCTTGCATTTCTCTGAAACGGATTTTATAGCGGGCAAAACAATCGCCTGCCGTCTCTGTTGGCACCTCAAACTTGAAACGATCATATATCGAATACGGAGCATCCTTGCGTAAATCCCATGCCATACCTGTAGAACGAAGCTGAACACCGCTCAGCGAATAGTTAATCGCATCCTCCTGCGTAATAATTCCAATTCCTGTTAACCGATTAATCACCACTTCATTTCCTGTTACAAGCTTATGATAATCATTAATCTGTTTGCGCATATACGGAACAAATTCTTTTACTCTCTCAATCCAACCTTCAGGAGCATCCCACTTTACGCCGCCTACCCGCATATAATTATATGTCAGACGTGCTCCGCACAATTCGTTGAAAAATGCGAGAATCTTCTCCCGATCTGCAAAGGCGTACAGTAATGGACTGAGCGCACCCAAATCCAATAAATACGTACCGAACCAAAGCAGGTGACTCGCTACACGCTGAAGTTCCATTACGATGACGCGCAAATATTCCGCACGCTCCGGAATCTCCAACCCCATCAGTGTCTCCACTGTATGTACCATCATGTAATTATTTGACATCGCTGCAATATAGTCCATACGATCGGTGTAGGGAATAATCTGGGTGTAATTCAAATCCTCAGCCAGCTTTTCTGTACCACGGTGCAGATACCCGATAACCGGCGTGGCTTCCGTGATCGTTTCCCCGTCTATCTTGACAATCAGACGAAACACCCCATGTGTACTCGGGTGTTGAGGACCTACATTGAGCAGCATTTCTTCCGTTCGTAGTTTTGTGCTTGAGCTCATGTCCTCATACCTCCTCATCGTATTGTACATAGTCTTTGCGAAGCGGATGCCCGACCCAGGTGTCAGGAAGCAAAATTCGCTTCATGTTGGCATGGCCTTCGTACGTAATACCAAGCAAATCATACGTTTCCCGCTCAAACCAGTCTGCACCAGCCCAGATATCCATTACGGATGAAACCTTGGCGTTATCCCGGTCCACCTTCACTTTGACACACACATTGTTACGATGCTTGTAAGAGTATAAATAAACGAGAGATTCCATATAAGTCTCGTAATCTACACCAAGGCTTAGAGATAAATAATCAAACGCCAATTCCTCATGATCGTGCATGAAGCGGGCAACATCATGCCACTTCTCTCTCTTAACAATTAATGTAGGAATATGCTCGCTAAGCTCATTAATATATGAATCCACCAGCACATCCGAGCCAAACTTTTCTGTTATAACTTTCACAATCTTATCCAATACCGGTTGCTTCGGTGACGGTTTCTTGGGCTCTTCCGCCTCCGTGCCCACAGCTCCACCGGTTGCACCGGTTGCTTTTGCTTTCGCAGCGGCGGCAGCGGCGGCTTTCGCTTTGGCAGCAGCTTTGGCCTTCGCATCATCAGCTCCGCCAGTTGCACCTGCTGCTTTTGCTTTCGCAGCGGCGGCAGCGGCAGCTTTCGCTTTGGCGGCTGCGGCGGCTTTGGCCTTCGCATCTGCGTCTCCATCATTAGCTCCCTGCGCTTTGGCCTTTGCAGCGGCGGCAGCAGCAGCTTTCGCTTTGGCGGCTGCGGCGGCCTTGGCTTTTGCAATAGCATCCGCATCCCCTTCAGCCGACTTTTCACTCGCTCCTTCCGCTTCCATTCGTTTGCGTTTCGCTTCGGCAGCAGCCTTAGCAGCGGCGGCGGCTTTTGCCTTTGCAGCTGCATCCGCTTTAGCTTTTGCTATATCTTCCGTACCCGCTTCTGATGTATTACCGGGTTGAGTTTCATCGGAAGTATTTCCCTGCGTAGATTGTGCGGCTTCCGCTTCCATCCGCTTTCTTTTGGCTTCGGCTGCAGCTTTGGCAGCTGCAGCCGCCTTTGCTTTTTCTTCTGGTGTAGGCTTCTTTTTCTCTTCACTCATTCACCGGTCACCTTCTTCCCGGTTTTGGCTTCATATCTAATTTTCTCTTGCAGTTTATTAATTCCATAAATTAATGCGGGCGGGCTTGGAGGACATCCCGGAATATATACGTCAACCGGAACGATCTGATCTACCCCTTTAACAACAGCATACGAGTGAACATAAGGACCACCGGCCGTAGCACAGGAGCCCATAGCGATAACCCATTTCGGTTCGGCCATTTGATCGTATAAGCGGCGAACAAGAGGAGCCATCTTCTTCGTTACCGTTCCCGAAACGATCATGCAGTCAGACTGGCGCGGTGAAGCCCGGTAGAATACGCCGAAACGGTCTGTATCCCAGTTAGCTCCGCCGGTTCCCATCATTTCAATGGCACAACAGGCCAGCCCGAATGTAAGCGGCCAGATGGAATTGCTGCGCGCCCAGGCTTTCAGCTGTTCAACCGTACTGAAAAGCACATTGCGTTCAAGCTCTCTGCGTTCTTCTAAGCTGATATTCTCTAAGTTCAGTTCCATTCCAACACCTTCTTTTTCCAGGCATAGATTAACCCTATTATCAGCAGTGTAATAAAAATAAGCATTTCGACTAGTGCGAATAATCCGAGGCTGTCATAGGCTACCGCCCACGGATACAAAAATACAGTCTCAACATCAAATATTACAAACAACAAGGCAAAAATGTAATATTTAACGTTAAACTGCACCCAACTGGACCCTACCGGGTCAACCCCACTCTCATAGGTTTTTCTCTTTTCCTCGGTTGGATTACTCGGACGCAAAAGTCGCCCAAATGTAAGCGCAACCACAGGTAAGAGAACACCTAGAGAGAGAAAAATGACAACAATGAAATAATTGTTCGCATATAATGTCGCCATGTCTTTCCCCCTACCTTCACTTGTAAATTTTTATAATAAAACAAGCAAAAAAACAGGAAATTGTGGAAAATCCCATACAATTATACCAAACGGCTTGGGCACTGTCTAATAGTGGAATTCCAAATCTTATGGTACATTTATATAGTGATATGCATCAAAATAACTAACTATATATAAGGAAGTGATTATTTGAAAACAAAGAAAATTCGTGTCATATTTGTTTGTTTGGGAAATATATGCCGCTCTCCACTGGGGGAAGGAGTGTTCCGACATCTGGTGGAAGAAAAAGGATTAGTGGAATACTTCATTATCGACTCAGCTGGCACTGCAAGCTACCATGCAGGCGAGCTTCCGGATCCGGGTTCCAGACGCATAGCGGAAAAACATGGAATCTCACTGAACGGACAATATGCCCGACAGTTCATAGCAAACGATTTAACCCAGTGGGATTATATTATTGCTATGGATTCTACAAACCACAGCAACATTCGGCAGTTAGGCGCCCTATCTTCCGGAAATCTTCATCTGATGCGCGAATTCGATCCGGAAGGTTTAGGAGATGTACCTGATCCATGGGCGCGTGGCGATGAAGCGTTTCTTGAAACGTACACGATCATTCGCCGCTCTTGCGAAAAACTGCTTGAACATATTATCAAGGAGCATCACCTGCCACAATAATCTTTCCTTTCCTCATTATAACATACAAAGCAAATATTAGCCCGCAAAGAAAAACTCACGAGCGTTGCTACTCTTCCTTTTACAATTCAAAAAAGCTCTCTCCGAAATCTTCGAAGAGAGCTTTTTGATTATGCTATATTTACTTTCCAGCGACATCAAGACGTGTCAACGCGCGTTGTAGCGACATCTGGGCACGTTTGAAATCAATATCTTCTCTTCCGCTTTCAGCAAGGCGGCGCTCGGCGCGCTCTTTTGCTGATGTTGCGCGGTTTACATCAATCTCGTCAGCAAGCTCGGCAGATTCCGCAAGAATAGTCACTTTATCCTTACGAACTTCCATCATACCGCCGCTGACCGCGATTTTATCATCTGCGCCATCGTGTTTCTTAACCAGAATCGGAGCAATCTTAAGCGGAGTAACCATCGGAATGTGATTGGGCAGAATACCCAGATCCCCTTCTGCGCCTCTGGCTACGACGATGCGAGCGTCTCCGCGGTAGACAACCCGTTCTGGAGTAACGATTTCGACTTCAATTGTATTCATTTACGAAACCCTCCCCATTATCAGGGTTGAACTACTGCATGCTTTTCGCTTTTTCAACCGCTTCTTCGATTGTTCCTACATAAAGGAACGCCGCTTCCGGAAGATCGTCGTGCTTGCCTTCCAGAATTTCTTTGAAGCTGCGCACCGTTTCTTTAACCGGCACATATTTTCCAGGGAAGCCAGTGAATTGCTCGGCAACGTGGAATGGCTGAGACATAAAACGTTGAATTTTACGTGCACGGTTTACGGTTTGTTTATCTTCGTCAGACAACTCATCCATACCCAGGATGGCGATGATGTCTTGAAGTTCTTTATAACGCTGCAGGATAGACTGTACGCCGCGGGCTACATCATAGTGTTCTTGGCCTACAACTGCAGGCGACAGAATACGGGATGTAGAAGCAAGCGGATCTACCGCAGGATAAATACCAAGCTCGGAAATACCACGGTCAAGGTTAGTTGTCGCATCCAAGTGGGCAAACGTTGTTGCCGGTGCCGGGTCAGTATAGTCATCCGCCGGTACATAGATCGCCTGGATCGATGTTACAGAACCTTTCTTCGTGGATGTGATACGTTCTTGCAGCTGTCCCATCTCTGTTGCCAGTGTCGGCTGGTAACCTACCGCAGACGGCATACGTCCAAGCAGCGCGGATACCTCGGAACCAGCTTGTGTGAAACGGAAGATGTTATCGACGAACAGAAGTACGTCACGGCCTTCTACATCACGGAAGTACTCAGCCATTGTCAGACCCGTCAAGGCTACACGTAGACGTGCTCCTGGTGGCTCATTCATCTGACCGAATACCATGGATGTTTTGCTAATAACGCCGGAGTCTACCATCTCATGATAAAGGTCGTTCCCTTCACGGGTACGCTCCCCTACACCTGCGAAGATAGAGTACCCGCCGTGCTCTTGCGCGATGTTATTGATAAGTTCTTGGATTAGTACGGTTTTACCTACACCCGCACCGCCGAACAGACCTATTTTACCGCCTTTTGCATACGGTGCAAGCAAGTCTACAACCTTAATACCTGTTTCCAGTACTTCATCTGCCGTAGATTGCTCTTCAAATGCTGGTGGTTGGCGATGAATTGGATGATATTCAACATCCGCTGGAGCTTCTTTCAAGTCGATCGGCTCACCCAGTACGTTAAATACGCGACCGAGTGTTTTCTCACCAACCGGTACAGAAATCGCTTTGCCTGTATCGACAACTTCCATACCACGTACCAGACCGTCTGTAGAAGACATGGCAACGGTACGGACTACATTATCGCCCAGGTGAAGAGCAACTTCGAGAGTCAGCTCAATTTTCTTACCGTTATCAAGTGTATCATCAATTTTAACAGCGTTATAAATTTCAGGCAGGTGACCGCGTTCGAATTGAACGTCTACGACCGGACCCATTACCTGAAGTACGCGTCCCTTGCTCATCTGTTTCCCTCCTATCTAACGCATCGAATCCTATTCGAGCGCGCTGGCTCCGCCAACGATTTCCGCGATTTCCTGTGTAATCGCCGCCTGGCGGGCACGGTTATAGAACAGTGTATAACGTTCAATCATGTCTGTTGCGTTATCTGTTGCGTTGCCCATTGCCGTCATGCGGGCACCATGCTCACTAGCTTTGGCGTCCAGCAATGCACTGAAGATAAGGGTTTCCGCGTACTTCGGCAACAGGTCTGCAAGCACCTCATCCGCAGATGGCTCGAAGTCGTATGTCGGTGTTCCCTCCACCTTCTCGACATCAGCCAGCGGAAGCAGACGTAGTTCCGTCGGCTCTTGCTGGATGGCACTTACGAACTTGTTATACACGAGGTACAGTTCGTCGATTCCACCGTCGGCAAACATTTGAACGGCGCCACGCGCTACGTTCCTAATGCTTGCGAATGTCGGTGAATCGGACATGTTCACGAACTCCTCAGAAATCGGATAATTGCGCTTCTTAAAGAAATCGCGACCTTTACGGCCCAATACGAAAATCGTATATTCATCCTGGTTTTTATGGCGTTCAGCGATGGTACGAGATACCATGCGAAGTACGTTTGCATTATACCCGCCTGCAAGACCACGGTCAGATGTGATAACCACATACCCCGTTCTTTTTACAGGACGGCTATCAAGCATCGGATGTTTAGCACCTGACGTACCAGCTGCAATACTCATAACAACTTCACGCATTTTTTCTGCATATGGACGAGCCGCTTCCGCTCTCTCCTGCGCTCGGCGCAGCTTGGCGGCGTCAACCATTTTCATTGCTTTTGTAATCTGGCGTGTGTTCTGCACGCTTTTGATGCGTGCTTTTATTTCACGAAGTCCTCCGGCCACGTTTGTTCACCACCTTTGTTCCTTGAATTAGTCGCTTTGTCATCTACTGACGCAGCTGTGTTTTCCTATTACTCGGATACAGCAAAACCTTTTTTGAACTCGTTGATTGCCGCGTTCAATTGGTCTTCCGGTGGTAATTCCTTGGTATTAACAATCGTGTCGAAGATTTCTTTCTTATTATGATCGATGTAAGCATGCAGTTCTTTCTCAAAGCGAAGCACGTCAGCTACCGGAATATCATCCAGGAAGCCTTTCGTTGCCGCATAAATAGAAATAATCTGCTTTTCAACCGACATCGGCTCGAATTGGCCTTGCTTCAGAATTTCAGCTGTGCGCTCACCACGAGTCAGACGAGCTTGTGTTGCTTTGTCCAGATCAGAACCGAACTGGGCGAACGCTTGTAGCTCGCGATATTGAGCAAGGTCAAGTTTAAGAGAACCCGCAACCTTTTTCATTGCTTTAATCTGAGCGGAACCCCCTACACGAGATACGGAGATACCTGTGTTAACCGCCGGACGTTGACCAGAGTGGAACAGGTTAGACTCAAGGAAAATCTGTCCGTCTGTGATAGAGATTACGTTCGTAGGAATGTAAGCAGATACGTCTCCTGCTTGTGTTTCGATAAACGGCAGAGCAGTCAAAGAACCCCCGCCAAGGTCATCGCTCAGCTTCGCAGCACGCTCTAAGAGACGGCTGTGTAAGTAGAATACATCCCCTGGATATGCTTCACGACCCGGAGGACGGCGAAGCAGAAGGGACAGCTCACGATATGCGGCTGCTTGCTTGGAAAGGTCATCGTATACGCACAGTACGTGCTGACCTTTATACATAAAGTATTCACCCATCGATACCCCTGCGTATGGAGCAAGGTATAGCATCGGAGCTGGGTCGGACGCTGTCGCAGAGACAACGATTGTATACTCAAGCGCACCATGCTTACGAAGCGTTTCTACTACGCCCGCAACTGTGGATTGCTTTTGACCGATAGCTACATAGATACAAATCATGCCATTGCCTTTTTGGTTGATGATGGTATCGAGAGCGATCGCCGTTTTACCTGTTTGACGGTCACCGATAATAAGCTCACGCTGTCCACGACCGATCGGAATCATCGCATCGATGGCTTTCATACCTGTTTGCAGCGGCTCATGTACGGATTTACGTGCCATAACACCTGGTGCCGGGCTTTCAATCGGACGGAATTCCGTCGTTTCAATAGGTCCCATACCATCAAGCGGCTGACCAAGCGGGTTTACAACGCGGCCAAGCATTGCCTCACCTACTGGAACCTGCATGATACGGCCTGTACGTTTTACTTCATCACCTTCACGGATATCCGTATAAGGTCCGAGAATAACAACACCCACGTTATCTTCTTCCAGATTTTGCGCCAATCCCATAATGCCGTTCGAGAATTCAAGAAGCTCACCGGCCATAACGTTTTGCAAACCGTGAACGCGCGCGATACCGTCACCAACCTGGATAACCGTGCCCACATCCACTACTTGGATGTCAGATTTATATTTTTCAATCTGTTGTTTAATCAGAGAACTAATCTCATCTGGTCTGATTGCACTCACCTTATGGTTCACCCCTATCTATCATACTTGGGCTTGCTTAATTTGCTGTGTGAAGCGAGCCAACTTGCCTTTGATGCTACCATCATACAGTCTATCACCGATGCGCACGATGATACCGCCGATAATGGAAGGATCGATTTTCGTTGCTACACGCAGCTTTTTATTTACTTTCTGTCCGAATTGCTCGGCCACTTTTTCCAGTTCGGCCTCAGTTAACGGTTTTGCCGTAATTACTGTAGCGTCGGCAAAGCCTCGTGCCTCATTAGAAAGCTCTGTGAATTGCTTCGCGATATCGTTCAGTTCATCTTCACGACCACGCTCTAGCAGAAGGTTCAAAAAGCTCAGCGTCGTTTCAGAAACTTTATCAGCAAATAATTCATTCAGTATGCCTTTCTTTTCCGCCGCCGTCACTTTTGGATGAGTCAAAAGCATATTCAGCTCATCGCTCTGCTTGATAATATCTGTAATTTGATTCAATTCAACCTCAGTTGTATCAATCGCCTGTTTTTCATTGGCTACTTCATACAGGGCGCGTGCATAGCGCTTTGCGACAGCACTCATACTTGACCGCCCACCTGTCTCATAAACTGCTCAATTGTGTCTTGCTGTTCAGCTTCTGACATTTCCTTCTCAATAATCTTGGAAGCAAGCAGCACGGAAAGACCTGCAACTTGATCACGTACAGAAGCAATTGCTTTTTCTTTCTCACGGTTAATCTCGAGCTTAGCATCTTCAATCATACGCTCCGCCCGAGCCTGGGAAGCAGCCATGATTTCCTGCCCCTCCACCTCCGCTTGTTTCTTCGCACGATCCAGAATAGCTTGTGCTTCTTCACGTACTTTCTTCAATTCAGCGCGTTGCTCCTGGAGCAATCCTTGCGCTTCCGCATTCGCTTTCTCCGCAGCTGCGATTTGCCCTTCAATATTCTCCTGACGCTTTTGCAGTATAGACATCGCCGGTTTCAAAGCAAATCTAGAAACAAGCAGTAATAGAATCAAAAATACGACAACCTGGAATATCATTGTACCGAATTCCAGACGAACACTGCCGAAGTCTAACAAAGTATGTCAACTCCTTTCCTCATTATCCGGAAAATCTACCTAAGTACAAAAGGAAGGCGAAGGATAACGGCCCCCGCCCCGGTAAAAGTATACAATTGCCGACGTTTCTCTTCTAAAAACGATTAGCCGAGACGTCCGAACAGCATGAAGCCGATAGCAACTGCGATGATCGGAACGGCCTCAACAAGACCCAGACCAAGGAACATAAGACCCATCAGACCGCCACGTGCTTCTGGTTGACGAGCAACACCTTCAATTGTACGAGAAACTACAAGACCATTACCGATACCTGCGCCAACAGCGGCGAGACCAAAAATTAAACCTAATGCAATTGCGAAATCCATTATGATTTCCCTCCTCAGCAAATTATCAAATTACTAGATTTTTTATCAATAAAAAGGTTGTTAGCTTGTTTTCTCTTAGTGGTCATCCACAACTTTTTGTGAAATGTACACTAGAGCAAGAGTAGTAAAGATGTACGCTTGGATTGTACCGACAAATAAGGAGTAACCCAACCAGACAACTAGTGGAAGACTTACCACTGCTACGGTACCCGCAAGCATAAATGCGATGAGTACCTCACCCGCGAAAATGTTACCGAATAGACGGAGCGGGAGTGTTAGCGGTTTGATGATGAATTCTTCCATTACATGCAGGATAAACATTAGCGGATGCGGCTGGAACCAGTGTTTTACATAGCCACCTGCATCCTTCTTAATTCCCAGATAGTGTGCGTATAGCAGCACCATAAGAGCAAGACCGAACGTTACGCTCGGCGAAGCTGTTGGCGATTTGAACCAAGCTACGCTCACACCTTTGACAGTATGACCGTCATGTTCCACTTCATGTGCGTTTTTGTCAAACACTTCCTGGGTAATGCCAATAGAAGGGTTCGGCTCTGTATGCAGTACATTGAAGTTCGCCATAACACCCAGCTGGTTACTTATAAAGATGTACAAGAAAAGCGTCAGGGCCAGCGATACAAACTTTGTGCTGGTTTTTGCGTCCATGAACTGGCCGGCAATTCCACGAACGAAGTCGATAACCCATTCGAAGAAGTTTTGCCATCCTTTCGGTACGCCTGTTGTCATATTTCTCGTACTAATCATAACAACGATAAATACAAGGATGGCGGTTAGAACAGACATTAGCATGGTTGGAAGATCAAAAGCCAACCCTGCAAATTCCAAATATGGAGAATAGTGTTCCATTTTCTCATTCACCCCTTTCGTAAGCGCGTTATTTTTTTATCAATAAATATTGAGAGATAGCAGATAGAAGTGTAACAATCGGTACAGTCATCAAGCCGATTACAACCCCGTAGAAGGAGAACATATGGGGCAACCTAAAGGAAACATAGACAGCGAAACCGGCAAGTAGAAAACGAGGTAGCATTCCCACTCCACGGAGCCGTTTACCAGGGTTAAGCGCCGCTTCTCCTGCCTGTAACGTTTTCACGTAAAGCACAAAGCCGTTGATCATGCTCACCAGCATGCCGAGGATAAGCCCTTGAAAGAATACGCGTTGCGGCATAAACAGCCACAATAGGACAACCCCTGTGAAGAGTATGAATATGTAACGAGATACCTGTTTAATCGATGAAGCAAATTGGTCCATGTTAATCTCCAAAGAACTGTTTCACCAGGAAAAACACTCCCAGTATACCGACTCCTAAACCGAACAATAAGCCAACAAGCAAGAACCATGGTTCGGTTCCCAGCCAATTGTCAACAGCCCGCCCGGCCCAAAAGCCAAAAATAACAGAGGTAGCCAACTCTACCCCTATCGTCCCTACTAATGCAAAAGCCCGCAAAGGTCCGTTCTTGTCCTGTTTCAACTACGGCACCCCTCCCGTTTTCCGCTTTCACACGATTCCAGTTTTCCCAAAAAAGTATGACAAAAAACGTCAATTTTCTTAAGAAAAGGCTAGGAACAATAGTCATAACTAGGCATGATCTATAATTGTCCCTAACCATAGTACTTAAGCATTTATCGTTTGTCAACAAGATGCAAACGGATTGTCACTTTTTCGACAAAACATCCTGTTTTATACGGTTAAAATATATTATTTACCCATTTAACACTTGACACAGCAACTATTTTTCCATTTCAACAATTGTAGCCACACCCTGTCCGCCGCCGATGCACAGCGTCGCCAAACCGTACCGGGAACCGCGGCGTTTCATCTCATGCAGCAGTGTTACAAGCACACGAGCCCCGCTCGCGCCGACTGGATGTCCAAGTGCTACTGCACCACCATTGACATTAAGCTTCTCATCCGGAATGCCTAGCTCGCGTCCTACCGCCAACGATTGCGCCGCAAATGCTTCGTTCGCTTCCACCAGGTCGATATCATCCATGGACAAGCCTGCTTTTTCCAACGCTTTTTTCGTGGATGGGACTGGACCAATCCCCATAATCGACGGGTCCACACCTGCGCTTGCATTAGCGCGAATAACCGCCAAAGGTGTAAGACCTAATTGTTCCGCACGCTCACGGCTCATCAGTACAAGTGCTGCAGCTCCGTCATTAATACCCGAAGCATTGCCTGCTGTTACCGTTCCTTCTTTCTTAAAAGCCGGTTTCAGCTTGCCGAGCTGCTCTGCAGTTATACCTGTCCGCGGGAATTCGTCTTTGTCAAATAGAATAGGGTCACCTTTGCGTTGCGGGATTTCCACTGGAACAATCTCATCTGCGAACTTGCCTTCGTTCATAGCTGCTTCTGTCTTCTGCTGGCTCCATGCAGCGAACTTGTCTTGCTCCTCGCGAGTGATATTGTATTTTTCAGCCAGATTCTCTGCGGTAATCCCCATATGGCAGTCATTAAATGCACACATCAATCCGTCCGACAGCATGCTATCGATTACTTTCTGGTCGCCCATACGGTATCCGGTACGTGCTTTCGGCATCAAATACGGTGCCAGGCTCATATTCTCCATACCACCTGCGACAACAATGTCTGCATCCCCGAGTTGTATCGCTTGTGCAGCCAGGTGTACGGCTTTCAATCCGGAACCACATAATTTATTAATAGTAGTAGATGGAACTTCATGCGGCAGTTCGGCCTTTATCGCAGCTTGGCGCGCCGGTCCCTGACCGAGACCTGCCTGCAGAATGTTCCCCATGATAACCTCATCTACTTGATCGCCAGAGATGTTCGCACGTTTCAGCGCTTCTTTAATAGCGACAGCACCTAATTCCGTGGCCGGAATGTTGCTTAACGATCCCATGAAGCTCCCAATCGGTGTACGCACTGCACTTACGATAACTACATCACGATTACTCATAAATTCGGCTCCCTCACTCTCACTTTTTTTGACAAATACTCGTACTATATTCGATTTAAAAAAAGTGAATTCCTGCTAGGGAGTACCGATTTAACACAAATTAAGAACTTTTCAGCATACTATTCAGCACTACGAGCGATTCAGCGCGTGTAGCGGTACGCTTCGGCCCAAAGTTTCCGTGTTCATCTCCGACAAGATATTCTCTCTCAGACAAGAAAAGAATACTCTCCTTCGCATAGGTAGAGAAAGAAGCTGCGTCCTTAAAGGAAGGATTGGCAATGGCTGGCTTGTCCGCATTTCCATATCCCTTCTTCATCGCATTGTGCATGATAACCGCCATCTGTTCACGGGTAATCGGTTTGTCCGCTCCGAATGTTCCATCGTCAAACCCGGATACAATTCCCTTCTCTACAGCAGCTAAGATAGATGCCTGCGCGTACGTTGGCAGCTTATCCTTAAATGGAGACTTGGCTGCAGGAGGATTATTTTTCGTCCAACCAAATGCCCGATCCATAAATGACACGAATTGACCGCGGGTAACCGGAAGATTCGGCCCCATCTTGTTAGGGGCAATACCGCTGACGATGCCTTTTTTATTCATTTCCACCAGTACTGCTTCCGCCCAATGCCCCTTAATATCAGTAAATCCGGAGCCCGGGGCAGGAGCCGGTGGAGGTGTAACCGGCTCCGTGCTTCCCGCATACTCCAGAGACATCTCGTCAAAGTAAAGTACGCCCTGCGGATTCAGTGTCGAATCCTCTGGATCTACCACATACAGACTTTTTAGCGATACCGGATAGGCGATGTCCGCTGGGAAGCTTGCTTCAATTTCTTTCCAGTTCGTCCAGTTGATTTCCTTGGCCAGATCTACATAATGCACTTTTCCTTTTGCATCAGCCAGTTCAGCACGCAGCCAGTGACCGCTGTTGTCACCATATACCCACAGCTTCATACCGAGCGGCTTACCTGGCATTGCCAGCGTAGACGTTCCGAAACGTCCATAAGCAAAACGTGTATCTACGTTAGAGGAACCTGTAAAGTTATATGCGAGACGAAGTGCTTTGCCAGACGCTTTTACCGGTTCATCTCCTGTCGTCTGACGGAAGGAGCCGTTAGCGCTTATGGAAGCAGGAATCGCATTGTAGCTAAGCGTAGTCAGATTATCCGTGTTGGTCCAGAACGACCACTTTGTTCCCACGCTAACCGGAACTTTGCGAACGATGTCATTGTAAGACACGACTAGCTCGCCCGATTTATTCGTCTGTCCCGCCTGAATGGTAAAGCCTTGTAATGTACCAAGTCCAGGAGTAATCGATGCTTTCACTTCACCAGGAGATGCAGCAATAACTTGGCCGCTCTTTGTTTTCAACGAAACGGAGAAGTCGGTCTGCCCGCCGCTGCGAAGCGCCAATGGTGATGGTGAAATGACAATGTCCGTAACTTCCGGAGAGGATACATTCAGGCTCATACTCTTCTTCACACCTTGATATTCACCAGTAACTGTAATTGTACCGCTTCGTTTCGGAGTGAAAATATTCTTATTGAATGTGCCGTCCGCCGGATTAACCGTCCAGGTGACTTGCGCCGGGTCCAGCTTATACGGATTGTAGTGTTTGTCGTATGCTTTAACAGTCATTGTAATCGGCTTGCCCATCATCGTCTTATTACCATTTGTAATGAAGAAGTTCGCGAACTCGCCCGGGGGTGCCGTATTGAATACAGCAAGACCTGTCGGCACATTACGCAAAGTCGAACCAAGTTTCGGTACATTCAGTACCGTCGTCTGTGTATCGCCTGGGTAGCGAGCCACCATTGTCGTGGAACCTCCTCCATCCAGGTTAGCGGCATTATAAGCGCCCAACTGTTTCATCAATTGAGCCAGCTCGTCCAACTCAACGCCACGACTCTGATTCGGCCCTTCTACTACTACCATATATAGCGTTTTCCCGTCCTGCGAGACTCCGAATGCAGTACGAGGCTGCTTACCTCCAATCGAGTCTGAAGGAATCTTACTAAGTGCGTTTCCGTCCTTCACCAGCAGCATATGTCCGCCTACCGCGCTGGACAGTTCACGTTCACCTATCGGAAAATCGGTCGTCGTCTGAAGCGTTACTGTTACCGGAGAACCTACTTTAAAATGACTCAGCAAGTACTCCTTACCAACACCATGACCCCAAAGCACATATCCGCCCTGTGGAATCGAATAGCCGGTCTTATGACCGATGCGCATGTCTGTCACCTGATCGTTCACCACCAGGACCTCTACCGCATCATCATATCCTTTAATCGCACCCAGACTGGTCGCACCAAAATCGGATGTATACAGATTAATTTTATTCAAATGACTTTTATCGTTCGTCGGATTGTACTCTTCCTTGTTAACCCCTTGAATAACAGCAGTTGTCCCATCAGGTGCCTGTACTGTACCTTTAAAGCCTAGATGAGAGACAATTGCAGTCTTATCATTCAACAGGCCAAAAGAGTACCAGTTATTGATTTTTCCCATAGAAGATACGAGTTTACCTTTGTCGAGCACAATGCCGAACGGAGCCCCTCTACGATCCATACGGAAAAAATCGGCATTAATCGCCGCAACGGCTCCTTTTTCATCCGCCATTTTTTTGACGTTCTGGCGTTTCGTTAATTTCCCGGCAGTACCATATACCGGCCCTACTTCAACATGCGGGTTGTTCAAATCCACCCGCGTAACAAAAACATTAGAAGCTTTTCCTCCAATTACATACCGATATTTTAGGAGGGTTGTCCCTTCACCCAACGGAGATTCAGACACCTTCTGCAGAGAGCCTGCAGCCATCGCCTGATACGGCATCTGCAAAGCGATCGCTGCCACAACCGCGATGAATGCAACGATTACCTTGCGTATGTAGTTACTCATCACCCTTCTCCTCTCTTAAATAATTGCGTGGTTTTTCCCAATTAATTTAGACGCCTTATGATAGGGAATAGTTTCTAAAATTTGTTCACTTTATGGTTCACAAATCAATTGTACAAGAAAAAAAGAAGAGCAAACAGCGCTGTTGCGCTGTCTACTCTTCTTGGTCATTTCAACGAGCATTGACACGCACCTGTTGATTTTGCAGGACTTTAAGAACAAGGTCAAGTACCATTTTTTCTACAAGTTCCGTGAATACACCTTCTTCGAATGGTCCATCCTTCAATGGTCTGCGGTTTGTCGCTTCATCCCACTCAGTGATGTCGCTTCGTACCAGTTCACAGAAGATCATTTCGTTAAAGAATTCCGTGCTCTGCTGGTGGAATTGAGATAGGTCATTGGACATCAACTCATCTTTTTCCGGAAAACCGGCTGGCAGCGGCTGATTAACGAGGAAGTCGAATTCACGACGTACATTAAAGAACGGTCCGACAGGAGGCGTTAAGAATTCATCAATTTCCACTACACAATCAAACGGGATATCCACTGTCAACGAACGAATACGAGAAGATACTTCCTCTTTGTCTGCACAGAACGGTGTAGCATACTGAATATTTTTGCGGACAAAGCCGCTCAGGAACAGCTTGCCACGCGGCCCACGCGTCGTACGAGGCTGGATTAAGCGACATTGCGTCACTTTTACACGCTTTTTGATTTTCTTGATTTCAAGCACGGGGTCGGGAAATTTAATCCGTGCTTTCAACGGAATTTGAACGGATACTTCTTGTAAAAGCACAGGGACTTTCACAATACGAGCCCCGGCTGGTGTCAGGTTGCCAGGCGTAACAATCACGCCGTCGCATTCACCGATGCTTGCCGATTCATCAAAATTGATTGGCATAAGCAATTCCCTCCTTGAGATTTCACATAATGCATACTATGAGCGGTAAAAGGGAATCGGTATGGACAGTCCACCTAGGTCAAACGCGGAATTTCAATAAAAAAGAGCGCATAAAATGCGCTCCTGCCTTTTGTTTCTATTGAATTATCGCTGTGTTCCTATCGGAAGAAAGGGCGTAGGCTTCTCGTTGCGAAGTCCAAAATAATGCAGAATGGCTTCGCAAATGCGACGGGACGCTTCTCCATCTCCATATGGATTCGCCGCTTTTGCCATATTATCGTATGCATCCCGGCTCATCAACAGTTCATCTGCCAGAGCAAAAATCCTCTCTTCATTTGTTCCAGCTAATTTCAATGTACCAGCCTCAATACCTTCCGGACGCTCAGTTGTATCACGGAGCACAAGCACTGGTACACCAAACGTCGGTGCTTCTTCCTGTATACCGCCTGAGTCGGTCAAAATTAAGTGGGAACGAGACATAAAGTTATGAAAATCCACTGTACTAAACGAAGAGAGAATAAGCCGAATTCGACTGTGCTCACCTAAATATGTAGCAGCGGCTTCCTGTACTGCCGGATTCAGATGAACCGGATACACTACCGCGATATCTTCATGCTTATCCACCAAACGGCGAATGGCACGGAACATGCGCGCCATTGGCTCACCAAGGTTCTCCCGGCGGTGGGCAGTCACCAGAATTAATTTCTTCCCAGCGAATTCTTCAAGCACTGGATGCTTATAGTCATTACGTACCGTCGTTTTCAAGGCATCGATAACGGTGTTGCCTGTAATGTAAATGGTAGCATCCCTTTTATCTTCCCGTTTCAGGTTCTCCGCCGCCTGAGCGGTTGGCGCAAAGTGTAAGTCAGAGATGACGCCCGTCAATTGGCGGTTCATCTCTTCTGGATACGGCGAATATTTATTCCAGGTCCGTAGCCCCGCTTCTACATGTCCTACCGGGATTTGATTATAGAGTGCAGCCAGACTCGCAGCGAATGTTGTCGTCGTGTCGCCGTGCACGAGCACCATGTCCGGCTTTTCGGTTTTCATAACGTCATCCAGCCCTTCCAGTACACGGGTTGTAATCTGGGTCAGCGTCTGACGCTCCTTCATTACATTCAAATCAGCATCTGGCGTAACAGAGAAGATGTCAAGCACCTGATCCAGCATTTGCCGATGCTGCGCCGTTACGCAAACAAATGGTTCAAGTTCTTCATATTGCCCCAGTTCATGCACAAGCGGTGCCATTTTAATTGCTTCTGGGCGTGTCCCAAACACTGTCATAATCTTTTTCCTGGTCAAAACTTCACCCCATCTCTGAATTACTTCGTTCCGTACAAGCGGTCACCAGCATCCCCGAGCCCTGGTACAATGTACCCGTGCTCGTCGAGCTTTTCGTCCACCGCAGCTACATAAATATCGATATCCGGGTGAACTTGATGGAATTTCTCGATGCCTTCCGGCGCCGCAATTAGACACATTAATTTCATATTCTTCGCACCACGGTTTTTTAAAGCTGTTACAGCGGCAACTGCAGAGCCTCCTGTGGCGAGCATCGGATCAATTACAATCAGCTCACGCTCATTAATATCGCTCGGCAGCTTCACATAATATTCTATCGGCTCCAGTGTCTCCGGATCACGATACAGACCAACATGACCAACCTTTGCGGCCGGAATCAGCTTCACCATACCATCTACCATACCAAGACCAGCGCGAAGAATCGGCACGAGTCCAACTTTTTTGCCAGCTATCACGCTTGTCTTACAGGTCATAACTGGTGTTTCAATTTCAATTTCTTTAAGCGGCATCTCACGTGTAATTTCATATGCCATCAGCATCGAAACTTCATCCACTAACTCGCGAAATTCCTTCGTGCCCGTACTTTTATCTCGAATATACGATAATTTGTGCTGGATTAATGGATGGTCGAATACATATACTTTTCCCATCAGGTGAGCCCCCTGTCTGCTTGTAAAAATATGTCGTCACTATTCATAGCTTTTTTACACTGCGATATATTATAGCAGACTGAAGTGCGAGATGCACTATCGTCAAAAAAATGAAATAAACTTACGGGCATTGTCGCTCGTCTTTTTTCTACAGTGAAGCCAAACAACCGCTTTTTGTCACTTGAGCAGAAAAAAGCCCCAAATGAACGATATGTTCATTCGGGGCTTTTATATCATGCATGATGATTAAATTTGAAGTTCTGGATACATCGGAAACTTCTCGCAAATAGCAGCAACGCGTTGACGTGCTTCTTCTTGCTTTGCTTCGTCCTGCGGATTTTTCAAGCAAAGCGCCATAATAGCGGCAACCTCTTTCATTGCTTCTTGATCAAAGCCGCGACTTGTAATCGCCGGCGTACCGATACGAATACCGCTCGTCACGAACGGGCTTGCCGGATCGTACGGAATGGTGTTCTTATTGCATGTAATGCCCACTTCATCAAGCAAATGCTCCGCATCTTTACCTGTCAGATCCATGTTGCGTACATCGATAAGAATAAGGTGATTATCGGTGCCACCTGAGATAAGCGTAAACCCTTCTTCTTTCAAAGATTCAGCCAGTTGTTTCGCGTTCGCAATGACACGCGCGCTGTATTCTTTAAATTCCGGTTTGAGCGCCTCACCGAATGCTACCGCTTTTGCCGCAATAATGTGCATGAGCGGGCCACCCTGAATACCAGGGAAGATAGATTTATCGATCGCTTTCGCATACTCTTCACGACACAGAATCATGCCACCACGAGGTCCGCGCAGCGTTTTATGTGTTGTCGTCGTAACAAAATCAGCATGCGGAACTGGATTCGGATGGTGGCCTGTTGCTACAAGACCCGCAATATGCGCCATGTCTACCATCAGGTAAGCTCCAACACTGTCGGCGATTTCGCGTAGCTTGGCGAAATCGATCTGACGCGGATACGCGCTTGCTCCAGCCACAATCATTTTCGGTTTATGCTCTTCTGCTTTCTGACGGATATCTTCATAGTCAAGCACTTGCGTTTCTTTATCTACACCGTACTCCACGAAATTGTACAGATTACCGGAGAAGTTAACCGGACTACCGTGAGTTAAATGTCCACCGTGAGAAAGATTCATGCCCAGCACAGTATCTCCTGGCTTCAAGAATGCGAAATATACAGCCATATTTGCCTGTGCTCCAGAGTGCGGCTGTACGTTGGCATGTTCAGCGCCAAACAGTTGTTTCGCACGGTCACGTGCCAGGTTTTCTACAATATCTACATATTCACATCCGCCATAATAGCGTTTGCCAGGATACCCTTCAGCATATTTGTTGGTTAACACCGTACCCATCGCTTCCATAACAGCTTCGCTAACAAAGTTCTCAGAAGCGATTAACTCGATTTTTGTGCGCTGACGGCCCAACTCTAATTTGATGGCTTCTGCTACTTCTTGATCATGTTTTTTTACGTGTTCAAGCATTTCCTCTTCTCCTTCTCGCGATTAATTAACAGAGAGCAAACATAAGAAAAACTTGCGGGCGCCTTCACTCGTCCTTTTTCCACAAAGAAGCCAAATGACTGCTCTGCTGTGCAAGCAACGTTTGGCACACGCCTTGCGTGTTTTTCAAGTGCTACGTATTAGTGACAACTTTCTTCCAGCAGAGTACGTTCATATACCGCGCGGAAACCGCCGACTAGCTTCGGGCGTGTTACCGCCATCGTTACGTGCGCTTCCCCCAACTGTTTGACCCGCGGTCTAACCGGAACAGCGACGGGCTTCAAATGCATACCGATAAATGTATCGCCAATATCAATGCCAGCATCAGCACGGATAGCTTCTACTACGACCGCATCATGCATTTTTCGGAACGCATTCGATGCCATGGCACCGCCCGCACGCGGAACAGGCACCACAGTTACTTCTGGCCAATCAAAACGCTCCGCCACTTCCCTTTCTATTACAAGCGCCCGGTTTAAATGTTCACAACACTGGAACGCTACAGAAAAGCCATGCTTCTGCCGTACTCCTTCAATCGTTTCGTACAGGGCAATCGCCACTTCTTCACTTCCTGCCGATCCAATTTGCTGCCCAATAATCTCACTAGTGCTCGTACCAAAAACGAGAACATGATTCTCGCCGAGCGGCTTTGCTTCCAGCAAGTCCTCTATAATAGAGGTAAGATCGTGCTGTAACTGTTCAATCTTCACGGGTTTTCACACCGCCTTTGATGAGGATTTACCTTATCCGACTCTTAACGAGCAGTAAAATCCCCCTCAAGACACTGAGGAAACAAAGAACATAGGCGGGGGATAACTGCCCGTAAAGGTCCGATTCGTTCAACTAACCATCCGTGGGGATGTGTGAAACCCTACGGATGAAAGTTTCACTTTATTGATTATCCTCAATTTCTTTAATTTTTTCTACACGTCGTAGATGACGTCCTGCAGAAAACTCCGTCCCCAGCCAAATCTTTGCGATTTCAAGAGCTAGGCCCGGTCCAACAACACGTTCGCCCATAGCCAACACATTGGAATCATTATGCTCACGTGTAGCCTTAGCTGTAAAGCAATCGTGCACCAGCGCACAACGAATGCCTTTAACTTTATTGGCAGCAATCGACATACCAACGCCTGTGCCGCAGATCAAAATTCCACGATCAAATGCGCCTGTCGCTACCTTCTCAGCTACGGGTAACGCATAGTCAGGATAGTCGACCGAATCTTCACAATTACAGCCGAAATCCTCATATTCGATACCTTCGGATTCCAGGTACTTTCTAATTTCTTCCTTTAATGTATAGCCGCCATGATCGGCAGCAATCGCCACTTTCACGTCCATATTCCTCCGTTTCTATTTATCCATTTGCCTTATCTGTATTATAACCGATTGGCAGCAAATGCATAGAGGATTTAAGACAACGAAACTGAAAAACTGTACATTTTTGATTATATAACATAGAACGTTCGGAAATAAACCCTTTTTTGTTTAAAAATAAGATTTAAAAGAATAAAGTTCGACATTTACAGCAGTGTTTCCCGGGAAATCGACTTATATCGACCTTCGCACCACACAGCTTTACACTAAAAAAGCAACGTTTGGCAGCGCCTCGCGATTTTTTCTTTCCTAACCATAAAAAAAGCGAAGACTATTTTACGTCCTCGCCTCTTCCTCATCTTCTATAAACCCAGTAATTACTTGAATTAATCCTGGCAGGTCATCAATTAATGCAGAGTGTCCGGTATCCAGATAGTGAATGCATGCATTCTCTCCAATATCTTTTTGAATATCGAGCGCCATCTGCTCTGGTACGACACGGTCTTTTCTGCCACTTAAAACGAGAACTGGCATCGTAATGCCGGAAGCTTTCCCGTTCCCTTGGCCCATTACCGTAATTTCACGGCTAATATTGAAAAAAGCGAGCGCATAATCGACATCAACAAGATTGCGCTGTGTCAACATATCATCAAGATATCTTTCATAACGTGCCTCATCTGGCTTATTATCATGATAAATCAGCATCTCCCATATCTGGCGAAGTGTATCTTTGTCCTTTGTCTCATACGCCCGTAGAATAGGAAGCACTTGTACAAGATCCTGCGCGATTTCTTCTTTTGTGTGCAGCGGCTGTGTCATAATCGGCTGTCCATGTTCATCTTTTTTAAAAATTGGATACCCTCTTGTACCGACAGATGCCAGTAAAATTAATTTGTTCACCTTCTGTGAATGGTCGGCTGCAAAATCCATTGCTACGCCTCCGCCAGTAGACCATCCCATCAACGTGAAAGAAGATAATCCGACCTTTTCTGTCCACTCGTTCAAATCAACGGCAAAATCGTGTAACGAATCAACTGGCGTATGATAGCTTGATTCACCGAATCCACGCATATCGACCGCATATATTTTATATTCGGAAGGCAAGGCCTCCATCAGTACATCCCAATGTAGCGAAGATGTCATATTACCGTGTACAAGCACGAGCGGGCGTGTTCCACTCATCCGTTCCCGATATGCCATTGTTTCCCCATTTGAAAGTTCCACATAATGTAAAGAGATGTCTGCCATGATGCATTCTCCTCTCTATTACAACTGGAATTTTGAAACGTATTCCTTTAATTGCTCGGATTGAGTCCGCAGCACCTGTCCCGCTGCCGCTACCTCTTCCATGAATGCAGTCTGTTCTTGCGCCGCCTGGGAAATGACTTCCGCGCCACGCGCCGTTTCATGCGCTACCTGGGCAACATCCCGGGCATCGCGCATCATCACCTTCATGCTCTCGCTTTGTCGCTCAATCAACGAAGCGATCCTTTCTACAGCGTCAACCACCTCATGTACCGAACCCGAAATGTTGCGCAGCGCCTGAGTAGTCTGCTCACCGCGCTTCGATTCCGTATCAGCAATAATCACCTGTTCCTGAATTTGTTTAACCGCACTCGTTACCTCACGTTGCATCTGCTCGATCAGCGTCGTAATATTTGACGCTGCCTTCCCGCTTTCATCTGCCAGTTGACGCACTTCATCAGCTACTACAGCAAAACCTTTGCCGTGCTCGCCTGCCCGTGCTGCTTCAATGCTTGCATTTAGCGCCAGCAGGTTGGTCTGTCCAGCTAGTTCGCTTACTACCCGTGTAATGTTACCGACTTGCTCTGCATTTTGTTCCAGACGACGCACCGTAGCAATAGAATGCTCATTTTCCTGCGCTAGTTTATGCATACCTTCCACCAAAGACTGAACAACCTTCCCGCTTTCCGTCAGCGTCGCAATCATCTGCTTGGACAATTGGCGGGAATTCTTCGCATAGTCGGTCGCCTCCCTGCACAATTCGTCTGCTGCTTCTACCGACTCTACCATCGTTCTCGTATGGCGCGCCTGATTTTCCGCACCATGCGCAATCTGCTCCATTGTCACGCTAATCTGCTCAATCTGAGTTGCGGCTTCATCCGAAGCGACTGTTAATTCAGTAACGCTTGCCGCGGTATGCTCTGATGAATAATTAATATCTTGAATCATTGTACGCAGGTTGTTAATCATCCGCGCAAATGAACGAGATAATGCGGCAATTTCATCACCGGAATCCATTTCCCGAATCTCTACCCGCAAGTCACCCGCAGATGCCCGGGATGCAGCCTGCTCCAATTCCACAATTGGCTTTACAAGCCAACGTGCGATAATCCATCCGAATATGCCCGACCAGATTACGCCAAGCACCAGCGTCAACAGAGTAAACAACCAATCCGGAATTATGTGAGTTACATAATCACTAATAACAAAAATGAAGAAAGCGCTTGTGCCATACGTTACAGCCGATAGGCCACTGATACCAAGCACGAGCTTTTTCACCAAACCAAATGAGTAAGCAGGTTTGCCCTCCATGATGTTCCCTCCCGCAAATCAAAAGATAAATGCCCTTATCTTTTATATCGGGTGAAAACCTCTATATTTACTGACAAATTTATTTTTATTTACGATGAAAATTTTTCATTCTATTTCAATGTATCAAGTAAGCGTAGTAGTGCTTTCTCAATCTCCTGTGCACATTCCTCATACGTATTCAGACTTCCACCAAACGGATCGGCAACATCATAGTCCTGCGTAACCCGCTCAAGCAACGCAATTTGGTTTCGCTCTTCCACTGTAGCCTGCATAATACGCTCTTTCCAGTCATCCAGCTTTTCGCGGACCAATTCAAGCCTGTTATATAATTCTTGATATTCCTCTTCAAGCTTACGAATCTCCTCACGGTGTTCATCCATGAACTTTTGCTGTTTTTCTTCCAATTGTTCATAGAGCTGATCCAGCTTAGCAAGCCGCTCTCGGGTTTCTTCGGAGGTATCCGTATATTCTTTCAGCGTGTATACTTTCTCGTGAAATTCAGGAAATTGCTGTACCAGCGTATTTTTGTGCGATTGGGTCATCGCCATAATAAGGTCTGCCCATTCTAGTAACTCGGCCGTTACCGCTTGCGAAGCATGTTTTTCCATGATGCCTTTGCGTTTAAGAATCGAAGCGGCGTGCGCAGAAGCAGCAGAACCCTCGGAAGCAAACAATCCGGCAGATTTCGCCTCTACCTCTATCCCACGTTCTGCCGCAAACTTTTTAAACATTTTTTCCGCCATCGGACTGCGACATGTGTTACCGGTACAAATAAACAAAATACGCATCCAAGTTCTCCCCTTTCCTGCTATTCTCCTTCATTGTCGTTGGAATAAGACGAAATTGCAAGGGTTGCAGGATAAACCTCTTTGTATTTTACCCTTCTTTTTCCTTTATTAGTCATAAGACCAAATGAAGCAAAGCCATCGCTATCAGGCTAAGCAACATCCCGAATTGTGCACTAAGGCGATGCATCGCAAGTCCGGTAGGGCCGAGTTCTTTCCAGACAAGATATGCCATGGCGCCTATCGCGAACGACATACCAAAAGTAATCGCTTCTGGACTGGACATAAAATACAGTCCGCCCAACCAGGCACCAGCCGGAATCGAAAGACTTATTAAAAAAGCCAGCAATAAAATCGAACGTCGACGCATCTTTCCTAGCAGAAAAGGGGCAGCCAAGCCGATCCCCTCAGGAATATTATGCAGTGACATGGATAACGCAATCATTACACCTGCACTATGATGAGCCTGAAAGCCAGCTCCTATTGCGATGCCTTCCGGTACATGATGAAGTGCAAGAGCAGCGGCCATCAACCAGCCTGCTCCCCTCCAGTCCCGTGACGTACGCTTATATCCTTCTTTACTGTCGCTTTCATGCGCCCCTCTATTGTGATGAAGTAGCCTTAGAAGCAACACCCCAACAGAAATACCTAACAAAACGCCATACCACTTTCCCTCCTGCAACGCCGCAGGCAGCAAATCGGCCAAAATGACCAAGGCCATAATTCCCGCAGACATTCCTAAATAAAAAGCCATTAACCTGCGTCCTGGCATTCCCATAACGAGCGTCAATAACGCTCCTATCACCGTGGTTAGACCCGTCCCCATACTAATTAGCAGAAGTTCATTCATTAGCATAAGCGCAGCACCTACAAGAGAAACTTAAGCCCGAAACCGAGTAGAATCAGCGCTCCAAAAACTTCGCTGTACCCTCCGAGCCAGCTTCCGACCCTCCGACCAACCAAAAGCCCTGTCGCCGCTAGCACCGCACCCAGCATACCGAAAATCAATACAGCCAGCAAAACATTTACCTTAAAAAGCCCGAACGAAAAGCCGACTGAAAGCGCGTCAAGGCTTACGCTGAAACTAAACAATAAAAGCCCCCAGAATGATGTTTTCAACAGGGGACTTTTTGCCTCGCCGCCAAAAAAAGCACTCCACAGCATCTGGATCCCCAACATAACGAGAATAAGTCCTCCGATGTAAGCGGCAACGTTACCGACATACGAGGTAAGAAACAATCCGAGGCCAATGCCAATTAGCGGCATAACAATATGAAAGATACCAATAGTTATACTAACTTTTAAAATGGTCAACAGCCGGATACCTCCCATCCCCATGCCGATACCAAGGGAAAAGGCATCCATGCCGAGTGCCACGCCAATCATCAGCAACGTAATAAGCTCGCCCCACTGCAGCGCTTCCCACCCTAAGCCCACATCCATTCCTCCTGTCTATGCGTAAATCACTTTTGATATATAGACAAGATATGCAGAATCGGACAGGATATGCGAACTAGAGGTAGTGCCCACCAGCGGCTTTGGTCAACCGGTTCATAATAGCCGTGCCAACGCCGCCTTCCGGAAACGTCTCTGCGAAAATAACGTCAACGCTCTCCTGATCAAACTGACGTAGCACATCGTAAAGACGACGCGCTACGCTGATTAAATCCCTGCGTTCTCCACAAGTGATGACCGTATACTCCCCATCATACTCTCGAAAAGTCTCTTTCGTTGCGAGAATGCCGACTTTCTTTCCCTCCTCGACTGCCCTGCGTGCAGCATTACGTATACTCTTCGTCATTTCTTCTATCGTGTCGCCGCGAACGAGCCACATCTGTCCCTGCGGCGCATAGTGACGATACTTCATGCCAGGTGACTTTGGTGCTGCTTCCTCACTTAAGATGCCAGGATCAATAGCCACTTCCCCGGTAATCTCTGCGATTTGTTCGGCTGTAATGCCGCCTGGTCGCAAGATCATTGGTACATCTCCGGTAATATCCACAACTGTGGATTCTACTCCGATACCGGTCGGACCACCATCCAGTACACCTGCAATTCTTCCATCCAAATCTTCAAGGACATGCTGCGCAGTCGTCGGGCTGGGACGTCCGGATAAATTAGCGCTCGGTGCTGCAATCGGAAGCCGTGCAGCCTGAATTAACGCTAATGCCAGTGGATGATCAGGCATGCGGATAGCTACCGTGTCAAGCCCAGCGGATGCGCGCATGGCAACGCCTGACTTCTTCGGAAATACAAGCGTCAGCGGTCCCGGCCAGAATGCCTCCATCAGCGCTTCTCCTAGAGGCGGAACCTCGCTTACCAACTCATCCAACTGCATTCGGTCGGCAATATGCAGAATGAGCGGATTATCGCTCGGTCTCCCTTTGGCTGTATAGATTTTCTCCACGGTTTCGTCTTCCATACCATTGCCCCCGAGGCCATATACTGTCTCCGTCGGAAATGCGATTAACTCATTACGTCGTAGCAATTCTGCAGCTTCTTGAATCTGTGGATAATCTTCTAATCCATCCACAATATTATCCACATTCCAATACTTCGTTTGTTGATTCATCGAATAACCCTCAGTTCTACTAAATTATACTTTTTCTAGTTATAGCCACTCGCTCTTCCATTTGCAATCAACCACATATCCACATGTTGTGCATAATCTGTGGATAACTTATTGAATTAACTGTGTATGACGCTTCTTTTTCCAGAAAAATTGATAATATCCAAACTGCAGCAGAAGATTGACGGCAAAGGCGATCGGATAAGCATACCAAATCCCTTCAATGCCGATCCGGTTAGACAGTATATAGGCGACAGGCACTTCCACTCCCCAGATGGAAATGATGGACAGCGCTGTTGGCCAGAATACAGTACCACTTGAACGCATAATCCCCGACATCACGCTTGCATGACCGAAGATAAGATAGCTCCAAAGCGTAATACGAAGCAATTCATGAGCCAACTCCAGCGTTTGTGTCTCCGCAATAAACAGTGAAAGAATCGTTTGGGAAAACAAGTATGCCAGCGTGATAAGCACACCGCCAATGATATAATTAAGCACAATTCCTGCCCGAAGCACCTTTTGTAGCCGTTCGAAAAGACCGGCACCAATCGCTTGCGCACCAAAAATCGATACAGCCATTCCAAGACTCATCGCCGGCATCATAACGTAGCTAGCCACCTGATTTACTGCGCCATAAGCTGCGGTCGCCAACGAACCGTAATGATTAACAAACGAAATAACCGCGATAGTCGCCAATGAGATCAACACCATTTGCACGCTTGTCGGAATCCCGATCTTGATTAGTAGCTTAAAAATCTCACCATCGATTTTCAAATGATGCAGCGCTTTTCTATCAAAACGTAGTGGATGATCCACCCGATGCAAATATATGAGAAAGATGAGAAAAGTAAGCAACGAACCGATGACATTCGACCAGGCTGCCCCGTTAATGCGAAGCTCCGGAAAGCCGAACAATCCAAGTACGAGAATCGGTGTCAACGCCACCGTTAGCGCTGTACTGATGATAAGGAAATAAAAAGGCGTCTTGGAATCTCCCGTACCGCGAATAAATGTCGTATATGAAATATACAGGAAAAAAATTGGTAGAACATAAAAGAAAATACGCGCATACGCAGCAGAATCATTCAAAATATTAGCCGGTGTACCAATAAGCCGCAACATATCTTCTGCAAATATTCCACCGGTAATCGCCAGTAGACTTCCCAAAATAAATGTCGAGGTCAGCGTCGTACCCATTACAGCCCTAACCCGCTCATAGTTCTGGGCGCCATATGCCTGCCCGATTAATACGGAACTAGCGCTACCAAGTCCGATAACGAATGAAATTAGAAAGAAAAAGACCGGGAAGAATGCAGATACCGCTGCCAGCGCATTCACTCCGATAAAACGTCCCAGCATGATGCTGCTAACCGTACCGCTGATGGATTGCAGTGCATTGCTTAGCATTAATGGGATAAGAAAAACGAAGAGGACACGCCATACCGGTTTACTGTTATCCATGCCGCTATGCCATTTTCGCTCTCCTGTTTCTGGTCCGCCTTCTCCAGCTTCTTCCGCTTTCATCTCTACCGCTTCTTCTATGTTTACTGTCCCCGACATACCTGGCGTTCCTATCCTATCGCCATTTCCTTCTCCGACTTCTCGGTCAATTCTATTATTTTCCATAGTTCCAACTCCCCGCATGAATGCTTTCTTTAAACTATACTACCCACTTTATCCCACCTTTACGGACAGTAATATCCCCACCTCAAGACTTGGAAAAACCAAGGAAGTTAGGTGAGAGATAAACTGCCCCTAAAGGTCCGATACGTTCAACTATATACATCTGATTTGATAAATCGACAAATTCTTGTGGTGAGAGGGAAGAAAAGAAGGAAGGGCGGTGGGCGGGAGCGGTCGGAAAAAGACACGTTTGCCTTTCTTCTGCTGGAGCGCAGGGCGCATCCAACCTCTTCTTTTTTTGAATCCCCTCCTTTCAACCACGCTACCCTGTCAAAATATCAAGTGTAATTTATATAAGAAAAAAAGAAGAAACCCTGCCATTCTGACAGAGCTCCGTGTCTACGTGAATAATTTATGGAACAACTCCACCAAAAAGAACCGAACTTGAATCTCATTATTGTCTTTCGATTTCTGGTTTGTGTTCTCCTGTTCGTCATGCGTTGCTGTATCTCCGCTAGCAATATCTACAAAGCAGAGCGGCGGAAACAATACGCACCACCAATTCTTTCCCTCTGCATTCCCGATGGTAATACGGACTGCTTCGTACTGTCCGGCCGGGAACACCTGTGTCCCGTACATTTTCGTTGGAAAATCAGTCTGCGCAAGCTCCACACGGGAAGCGTACGTGTAGCCTTTTTCTTTAATCGTTTCCTGTACGAGTTGTTGCAGCTCCGGCAAATGGTTGCTGATAACAGCTCGGGCAGTATTGAGAGATTCCGCTTCACCGGCCCATCCCTGCACCGACTCGATTACACGATCCCGTACCTGACGCTTTAGCTGTTGATCCTCCGGGCTATCACTGTTAGCGAGTATACGCAGGCGAATCGATTGCTCAGGTACCAGGCTAGAAGTAAACACTGCCAACGCTTCTTTCTGGCTTTCCCAACTCATTAGTAAAAGAAATAATGTAAAAAATAGCAGATAATATTTTTTCATGTTCCACTTCCCCTTTCCGCTCCCTGTTCACCAGTATGGACAGAGAGGGAAGGGAATAAACCTGCTATTTTTAAAGAATAAGAGATTGCTAGAATTGATTCTTTACACACCTGTTGATGCTTTATACTCGGACGGCGATGACATGACGGCCAATGTCGGCCAAATCCCGCACAATGTACACCTCGGAGAACAAGCCCGTGTCCTCTAGCCATCCGCGAACAATTTCGGCCTGATGGATGCCAACCTCCCAGCCAAGCAAAGCTCTCGCCTTCAATATGCAAGGCAGGCCCTGTATCATCTGCCGATAAAAATCCAGACCATCCTCTCCACCATCCAACGCGCGAAGCGGCTCATGATCTTTTACCTGTATATCCAACTGTGTAACATCAAATGACGGAATATACGGAGGATTAGAAACGAGAATGTCAACCGTATGCTCCTGCTGAAGCAACGGGTCCAACAAATTCCCCTGGACGAACGAAAGCTTATGCTCTACACAGTGTCGTTCCGCATTCAGACGGGCTGTGGTCAATGACTCCTCGGCGATATCCGTAGCCATCACCTTCCAGCTTGTACCGCCGATAACTGCCAGCGTCACTGCGATGGCGCCGCTACCTGTCCCGATGTCTACCACCGAAAGCTCGGCGTCTTCCGACCATAGCTCCCTCGCTCGTTTCACTACCTCTTCGACAAGCAACTCCGTTTCTGGACGCGGAATCAGTACTGATGGATTCACCTCAAATTCCAATCCATAAAACTCCTGGCTGCCTACAATATATTGCATCGGCTCTCCTGCAGCGCGCCTTCGGATAATCGCCTCGATTCTGTCCCATTCCTCTTCCGTCAACGACTGAGACATACCGGAAATAAAACGGGTACGGTCCCATCCAAGGGCATAGCGGATCGCATACTCTGCAAGGAATGCGGCATCGTCGATATTGTTCTCACGTAAAAAATGGGAAGCCTTCTGCAAGGCTTCCCGTACGGTGGTTGCGCTCATCGCTTACGCACCTTCAGCATTGCGCATCAGTTCCGCCTGCTCATGCAACACA
>RCUE01000068.1_pt1 | contig 49399 bp, 29 predicted proteins | sample 2166111 | NCBI WGS metagenome assembly RCUE01 (sample SAMN09930795, study PRJNA488358) | compost metagenome | feature: garden; material: soil; isolation source: compost soil in phenylacetonitrile-enriched culture | place: Germany: Experimental Botanical Garden Goettingen | collected 2016-01-27 | reverse complement strand
ATAATCTCAAAAATATTGACGTGACGATTCCACGGGACAAGTTCGTCGTCCTGACGGGGCTTAGCGGCTCAGGTAAATCATCACTGGCTTTCGATACGATCTATGCAGAAGGACAGCGGCGGTATGTGGAATCATTATCTGCGTATGCCCGTCAATTCCTCGGGCAAATGGAGAAACCGGACGTCGATTCGATTGACGGCCTGTCTCCTGCCATTTCCATTGACCAAAAAACGACAAGTCGGAATCCTCGTTCTACGGTCGGAACAGTTACAGAAATCTATGATTACTTGCGGTTGTTATTTGCCCGAGTAGGTCATCCTCATTGTCCTGAACATGGCATTGAAATCACTTCACAGACCGTCGAACAGATGGTAGACCGCATTTTGCAGTATCCTGAAAAGACGCGGCTGCAAATCCTGGCTCCATTGGTCTCCGGTCGCAAAGGTGAGCATAAAACACTGTTCACTGATATAGCCAAGCAGGGCTTTGTACGGGTACGTGTGAATGGCGAACTGCGTGAATTGTCCGAGAAGATTGAACTGGAGAAGAACAAGAAGCACTCGATTGAAGTGGTCGTAGACCGGATCGTAGTCAAGGAAGATGTACGTGCGCGTCTGTCCGACTCTATTGAGACGGCACTGAATCTTTCAGGCGGACAGTTGCTTGTAGATATTATAGGGCAAGAGGAGTTGCGATTTAGCTCCAACTTTGCGTGTCCGATTTGCGGTTTTAGCATAGATGAGCTATCTCCACGGATGTTTTCTTTTAATAGTCCGTTCGGCGCTTGTCCAGATTGTGATGGGTTAGGAGTTAAAATGGTCGTTGACCCTGATCTGCTCATACCTGATCCAGAAAAAAGTGTAGAAGATGGGGCGTTCCAGGCATGGAGTGGAGGAACTTCCACTTATTATCCTCAATTTTTACAGTCCGTATGCGAACACTACGGTATTCCGCAGGATATTCCTGTAAGCCAATTGACGTCAGAACAAATGAATCTTATTTTGCACGGAACAGGTGACCAGAAGATCCGTTTCCGCTATGAAAATGATTTTGGTCAACGTAAGGAAGCCTATGTGACCTTTGAGGGGATTATCCCCAACTTGGAGCGTCGGTATCGTGATACGGCTTCTGAGGGCATACGTGAATTTATTGAAGGCTTTATGAGTGCAAAGCCATGTAACACCTGTAAGGGACATCGACTGAAAAAAGAAAGCCTGTCGGTAACCATTCAAGAGCGCAATATTGCTTATGTAACAGCCCTGTCTATCGGTGAAGCCTCAAACTTTTTCCATACACTGGAGCTGAGTGAGAAGGAGAAGTCGATTGCCAATCTCATTTTAAAAGAAATTAACAGCCGACTGGGATTCCTCGTTAACGTGGGTCTGGAATACCTGACTTTAAGCCGTGCGGCAGGCACGTTGTCAGGCGGTGAGGCACAGCGTATCCGATTGGCGACACAGATCGGGTCCAGTCTGATGGGTGTGCTTTATATTTTGGACGAGCCTAGTATCGGGCTGCATCAGCGAGATAATGATCGTCTGATTAGTGCTTTGGAGCATATGCGGAATCTTGGCAATACCTTGATCGTGGTGGAGCATGATGAAGATACGATGATGGCGGCGGACTATATCATTGATATCGGGCCGGGAGCTGGAATCCACGGTGGGATGATTATGTCGCAGGGGACCCCGCAGGAAGTTATGGAAGACCCGAATTCCTTAACCGGGCAGTATTTGAGCGGACGCAAGTTCATTCCGGTCAATACCGAGCGGCGCAAGCCTGCTGATAAGTGGCTGGAGATTCGCGGAGCCAAGGAGAACAATCTCAAAAATGTGAATGTCAAAATTCCGTTGGGTGTTTTCTCAGCTGTTACTGGTGTATCCGGCTCTGGAAAATCGACGCTGGTCAACGAAATTTTGTACAAAACGTTGGCGCGTGATCTGAACCGGGCGAGAGTGCGTCCAGGGCAGCACAAAGAAATTCGCGGGCTAGAGCATATCGAAAAGGTTGTTGAGATCGATCAATCGCCAATTGGCCGTACACCGCGTTCCAATCCTGCAACGTATACTGGTGTATTTGATGATATCCGTGACTTATTCTCGCAGACGAACGAGGCCAAAGTACGAGGCTACAAGAAAGGCCGCTTTAGCTTTAACGTTAAGGGAGGTCGTTGTGAAGCTTGTAGAGGCGACGGCATCATCAAGATTGAGATGCATTTTCTGCCAGATGTGTATGTTCCATGTGAAGTGTGCAAAGGCAAGCGTTACAACCGGGAGACCCTGGAGGTTAAATACAAAGGAAAAAGTATTGCCGATGTGCTGGAGATGACGGTAGAGGATGCGACGGAGTTTTTTGAAAATATTCCGAAGATTCATCGCAAGATCCAGACGCTGATGGATGTAGGTTTGGGGTATATCAAGCTGGGTCAGCCTGCGACTACCTTGTCTGGCGGTGAAGCACAGCGTGTGAAGTTGGCCTCCGAATTGTATCGTCGCAGCACAGGCAAAACCATTTATATTTTGGATGAGCCGACAACTGGTCTGCATGTTCACGATATTGATCGATTATTGACGGTGCTGCATCGTTTGGTTGATTCAGGAGAGACGGTGCTGGTCATTGAGCATAATCTGGATGTGATTAAAACAGCCGATTATCTGATTGATTTGGGACCGGAAGGCGGAAGTGGCGGTGGAACGATCTTGGCTACCGGGACACCGGAGCAACTCGTGAAAGTCGAAGAATCCTATACAGGTCGATACTTAAAGCCGATCCTTGAACGGGATACAGAGCGTAGCCAAGCGCTTCAGACAGTCGATCTATAGATATCGTTTAACGTACGCTTTAAAAGCCCTGCACAGGCAGGAAGGCAGAATACGAACTACTGTATTTATGCCTTCGCCTTGGCAGGGCTTTATTTTTTTTGTAAAAAAAGAAAACTTTTATCAAATTCCTGCGTTAAAGCATGTGACACATAGTTTACCAAGCGCTGGAATAATAAATCTATACGTATATTCATCGACAGAAAGTCTCTGAGTAGTCTCTAAATTTTGGAGTTTTGGATGTTTAGGTTCGGACTTGAAGAGGTAAATATATAAATCGTCATAGCATCATACAAAGTTCCGTGCCCACGTGACACCATTACAAGTTGAAGCGAAACCGTCTCTAGTTTTATCACATCTAAGGTTCATACAACATCTCTGAGGAAGTCATGAAGGGAGCTGGAACGCTTGAAGGTTAAGCAAAGTAGAGTTTTACGTACACGTGTGTATACATGGGCAGCAGGAGCTGCTTTGGCGGCATGCTTGATGGGATATAGTGCTGCACCGTCCTATGCCTCCGAGGTGTCCGAGGCGTTTGTGCCCAAACAAGCCGAAATCGAAACAAGTGCGGCCATTGGCAGTATTATGGATTTAGGAAACGCTCACAATTACATTCAACCCGCAGCGAATGGTGGGTTCTTTATGCTGAACGTCGAGGACGATACAGAAGCAAGTGTAGTACACGTCACATATGGCAAGCTGGACAGTTCTGTGGAGGCTGTATGGAAACATCAGCAGGATCTGAACGTACAGCCTGGAACAAGCAGCAGGGGAGTCCAGCGGGAGACGTCGGATGGTGGCTTGCTGTTTCTGATTGAATATACAAAACCGAACGGAATACGAGAGTTGCAGGCTTCACGATTGGACGAGGATGGAAACACCTTGTGGTCCAAAACATTACCCACAGATGGCTTGATATCTCATGGGGAGGATTCTCAGGTTGGCTTGGAGCCACTGGAGGATGGCGGTTTCCTGGTCTCCTATCTGAACCTTGCGGAACAGTCCTTCACTGTACTCAAATACACTGAAACTGGCGATATACAATGGAATCGAACGACGGCCGGAGTGACCTCGGGTTGGCTGGTCGGCAGTCACAATGGATATTATGCGCTTTTGAACAGCTCAGATGGTCCCGTGGGGGTACAAGCAGATGTATATGGTCGCGATATCCGTGACATCCATCTGGACTTGGGATCAGGTAAAGAAATTGCCGCAGTACGTGAGTTGCCGAGCGGTCATATTGCTGTAACAGGGCTTAAAGGAAACAGCAAGCGTACACAGGTGCTAAGTAATAGTCTGCAATTATTTAGCAATACAGCGGACTACGGGGCTGACCAGGTGTATCTGCCTGAGGAGCAGCTGTATGTCCAGTTCAGTGATCAATATGATCCACTGGGGAAAACGACGAAGATGCATGGCATCACCATTACAGGCTTGAAAGAAAACGGTACGAAGGTGTGGGAAACGAGGACTCATTATAAGGAGGACAATTCCTTCGGCATCCGGTATGATACGGGATTGATATATAAGATACCTTCAGGCTACGCGGTGGTGACATCTACAACAGGCGCTCATAAACCGACAGTGCTTGATTTTGCAAAAATATTGATACCGGAGTAATCCGGTGTCTTTTTTTTGTGAAAGTGAGGGAGACGATATTGCGGGGCTGTATGGCGATAAGAAACAGCCTGCTTGTATATGGGATACAAGCAGGCTGTTAATAGGCTCTATATTTAGGATGCAACGTGGCTGGACTGTAAAATGGCAGACAGCTTTTCCTGGAAAGTCGGAATACCTACACGCTGTACATATGCGTAAAAGCTTTCGCCAGCGCTCCTGTTTTCTTTGTAGAACAGAATGAGCTCCGCCAGCACAGGTCCAACCTGATCCCCACGTACGCGACCTTTGAGCGCCTTGTTAAACTGGGCGCCTGCCCCAAGCGCTCCGCCGACAGCGATGTCGAACGCGTCGACCAAGCCTTCCGGTGTCTTTATGAGCGAGCCTTGCAGACCGATGTCCGCAATATGCTTTTGACCACAGGAATTTGGGCAACCGATAAAATGAATGCGCACCTTTTCATCCAATTGTACGTGCTGATCCAAATACTCGGCAACGTCAACCGCCCGTTTTTTGGTTTCCACAATCGCCAGATTGCAAAACTCATTTCCTGTGCACGATACCGTACGACTCATAAAATGCTTGGGTCGTGGTGTCAGGCGTTGCAGCACGGGAGCTTCCAGTAGTTCATCCACTTGCTCATCCGGCACGCCGCTCAGCAAAATATTTTGCGACATCGTGGTACGAATCTGACCATCGCCATAGCGGTCAGCCAGTTCGGCCAGTTCATGCAACTCGTCAGCGCTAAGGCGACCGACAGGCACGTTCAGACCGACATAGTTCAGGCCTTTTTGGGCTTGAGGATGCACACCGTCAAAATAGGCGGCTTGCCAGCCAATCGTTTTGTCCTCGCCTCTTCCGGGCATTTCACCGATATACTCGGTGAGCTTAGCCAGAAATTTGTCTGGGCCCCAATCGACAACGAGGAATTTCAAGCGAGCATGGTGCCGCTTTTCCCGATAGCCGTAATCACGGAAAATGGTGGTGACAGCAATAGCAACCTTCAGCACTTCCTCTGGACGAACAAACAAATCCAGAGACTGTGCCATATGCGGCTTGGCGGACAAACCTCCACCAACCATCACATGGAAGCCGATCACTTCTTTTCCGTCGAGGATCTTGGTGGCCGGAGTGAAGGACAGGTCGTTAATTTCAGCCTGTGCATTGTTGTACGTATTACCGGAGATAGACATTTTGTACTTACGCGGCAGATTGGAGAAGTCTCGATTTAATAAGAAAAAACGGTTTACTTCATCTACAATCTCTTGGGTATCCACCAATTCATTGGGATCAATACCAGCCAGCGGATTACCGACAATGGTACGCGGGCAGTCTCCACAGGCTTCGAAGGAATACAAGTTGACTTTTTCCAGTCTTTCAAAAATATCGGGCAAGCTTTCGACTGTCAGCCAGTGGAATTGAATCGCCTGGCGAGTGGTGACGTCCACAAGACCGCGTCCGTATAGCGCGGATATGTCTGCCAGTGCATGTGCTTGTGCTGAAGTCATGATCCCTGTGTTGATGCGGACTCGCATCATGAAATGACCATCCTTGGGCTTTTGCTGATATACCCCAGCCCATTTGAAACGATCCATATCGTCCGCAGAGATCGAGTCATAGCCTTCGTTGGCATAGTTTTCAATAATGGTACGGATAACGTCGAGACCGTCCTTTTCCAGCTTGACTAACTCGAATTTGTTAAGCTTATCGGGATGAGCGTTCCAGATTGGTTCGTAGGCCATTCTTTTAACCTCCTGTAGGTGCTTATTTATACTTTAGTGTTTTGGATAGAGGACTCATGATTTTATTCTTTATTTCCGACAATAAAACTAAGATATAATGTGATGGTATCATAGTTGGTTATGCCCGTAAATGAAGGAATGACCTAAACGGTATAACGATTATTTATCGTTTTTGCTTATTTTTTTGATATAAGGATTTGGAAAATTTATAATATAAATAGCATGAGAGGACAGGGATGCAGCAAACGGCGCCTTTTAGAAAAAGATAGGGCTTAAAGCGATTGTATACGTGTCCCCTCTATGGTAGATTTGGACTAACTGATAGAACAGGGTCATGTAAGAGAGGGAATGGTGAGTATATGCGTAAGATGGGGAAAAGGGCAGTTGTTCTGGCTTTGGGCAGCGCTCTATGTGTTTCTGGAACGGCAGGTGCAGCCAGCAGTGGGACTGCGTTAAAGGCCAAAGTCATTAATGGTGGGGTCTATGTTAACGTAAGCGATATGAATAAGGCATTAGGAACCAGCGGCGCATATAACAGCGCAAATGGTACATATACGTTATCGGCCGGTCGTGTGCCGCAGGTGGTTAAAAATGTATCTCCTTCTGTGGTCGGTATTATTGGCCGTTCAGCCACGGGAGAGACCGTAGCAGGAGGAGATCGATACAACCTGGCTCACGGCACGGGTGTCATCATTCGTACAGATGGATGGATTGTGACGAATGCGCATGTTATCGAAGGATTAGGTGATGCCGTGGTCGTAACCTCGGACGGAAAATCTTACGGAATCACCGACAGCTATAGCGATCCGATCAGTGATTTGGCATTAGTTAAAATCAAGGCAAGCGGCCTCAAACCCGCTACCTTGGCAGCTTCAACGAACAGTCTACAGGTAGGGGAGCAGGTAGTGGCTATTGGTACGCCTATATCCTTTTCACTTCGCAATTCGGCAACCTCAGGTGTGGTTAGCGGGCTGAACCGTGGTGTCAACGCTGCTTATCGTTTGATCCAAAGTGATACCGCGATCAATCCTGGTAACAGCGGCGGTCCGCTGGTCAATCTCAAGGGTGAGGTCATTGGGATCAATACGATGAAATTCTCGGCGGTCGGCATTGAAAATATGGGCTTTTCGATTCCGGCGGATACGGTGAAATATGTCATCGGCCAATTTTTCAAATACGGAGAGGTTCGGCGCGCTAGTCTTGGTCTAGGGCTGGAAGAAAGCTGGTCAGCTATCGTCGGATTACCTACCGAGGATCCTTTGAAAGTTACGAAAATTACTTCAGCCAATGCCGTTCAGGCCAAAATCAAGGAAGGCGATGAGCTGTATAGTATTAACGGTAAGCGTGTAGCTTCCGCTATTGATGTCAATGAACTGCTTAAAAACTATCAACCAGGTCAAACGGTGAGTGTACTTATGCAGTCTGACGGTGATATTGTGAAGCGCAAGCTGGTACTGACACAGGATAATGGTGAAATCTATGAGTCCATTCAGTCTGGAGAAGATAGTGAAGATTCGAACGGTTCGGAAGCCGCTGAAGATGGTGGTGTAGCGCCTTCTAAGGAAGCATCGGAGCCAGCTCAAGGAGCAACTACTGGAAAGTGAACAATAATGCCTCTTGAATCTATAAAATAAAGCTAAAGGGAGATTTACTGTGAAGCATATTCAAAGAAAAATGATGCGTAAGCTGGGGGTCGGCGCTGTCGCATTGTCCCTTCTGCTTTCCGCTTTGCCAGCAGTTGCAGCAGATCATGATAAAACCATGCTGGAATTACGGTTGCAAAGCGGCAGCAATACAGCCATCGTGAACGGTCATAATGCCAATATTACGAAGCCGTATTCCAAAAGTGGTGCACTGATGGTTCCGGCTGGTGTGTTTAAAAAGGCATTTAACAGCAAAATTCGCCTAGCTGAAGATAATGTGGTCAAGATCACCAGCGGCACTCACGTCGTATCGCTGACAATTGGTAGTCGTACAGCCTGGGTGAGGGGCCACAAGGTAACACTTCCGGCTCCGCCAGAAATGTCATCAGGGATCCTGATGGTGCCTTTGCGTCAAGTAGCAGAAGGGCTTGGCGGTAAGATGGAGAAGAATGGCGCAGGAATCATCATTCGGATGCAAGCCCAAGAAGAGGCGGGTACGGTAGCTGAAGAAACACCGAACATTGATAATGATGAGGGCAAGACTCAGATCGGGAACAGTTATTACGATTGGTCCATGAACTATCCAACAGGACTCGTCATCGGTCAGGGAGGTGGAGATGAGAGCATTTCCACATTTATGGACGAGAACAGTGCATACTATATGGAAGTACACACAGCAATACAACCGGTTCCATTGAATGCAGACGATCTGCTGCAACAATTGGTGCAGGCAGCTAAGGAAACGGGAGAAACTGTGGTGGACCGAAAATCCTTCCCGAAAGCGAAAGTGCCTTATGCGCGTGTTATTACGAAGGATGGGGACGGCGTACTATGGGAAAATCGTCAGTACTATGACAATGGACGACTGTATGTAATATATTTTTCCGATGCTAAAGCAACGAACTATAAAGATCTGGCCAAGTATGCCGGACTGCTGAACTCCTTTAAAACCTCTTTTAACGCACAGGATAAAAGTATTAAAGACTTGTCCACTGTTGTCGGAGGCACACGCGAGGCCGGGAACCCAGACTATGGTGTGTCACTCAAAATACCCGCAGGCTGGAAAATGGACGACCAGCGAATGCAATATGAAAGCAATGACGGATCAAGCTTCAACATGAAAGTCACCTCAGCTCCTGCGGATGGAAAATTGGAGAACTGGGGTCAGCAGCTGCAAAAATGGCTGAGCGATTCATTTGTGTCCACTGCTTATGAGGCACAAAAGACATATCCGCTGGAAGTTGCAGGCGTTCAGGGATTAGTGCAGGAGTACCGCTATAATTTTGGAGATGAATGGGTCAAAGAGTACAATGTGCTGATTCAGCAAAATGGATACCGCTACCTGGCTGAATATGCAGTGCCTGAAAAAGTAAGCAAGGGAAATGACCAGTTCAACGCGATCATCTCCTCGCTTCAAATTGATTTTCAAACGGTAGCAAATAACTTTGGACAATTGGAAGAGGATGACTACCTGGCGGACAAAACGAAAACGATTAAAAAGACGTCTAAAGCATATGAATATACAGTGAATATCCCACGCTATTGGACCGCGGTTAGCGATCAATTTGAATTGGGAGATATAGAGTATCAATTTACCGGAGGACGTTTTTCCATCAAAATCGACAACGACCAATCCTTTGAATTAACGGTGTCTCAGCTTAAGGACTTCTATGATAAGCAAGCCAAGAACTATAAAAACCTCAAAGTAGAGGAAGTGAAGGACGTAACGTTTGCCGGTGTTCCAGCAGTGTCCTTTACATTCCACCGTGTAGAGGAAGGTATCGGTTATACAGGTCGCCAAATCGTTTTGGAGCATAACGGCAAAACCTACACCGTGACAACAACATTAAACGATGCGAACAACACAGCGGCACAGTCTAATGCACTAGATTCGACGCTGAATTCGTTTCATTTTGTGAAGTAGAGGGTGTGGGTAAAAGATTAGTGAGTTATGTGGGAAGACGCTACGCGTGCCATTTGATCCTACGATCGCTGTTGACCCGGGATTCTTGGATTATATAAGGATTTAATAGTAAGAATCCCGGGTCAAAGGCGAACGCTGGCGCTTCTTCGGATTCAAATGGCCCGCTTCGCTGGCGCCCGCCAAATATCCCCAATCTTTTAAAGAGTGAAGTAAGCAGGGAAGAGCGAAGATGTCGGACTAAATGTATAGGAGGAATCCGAACATAATTACGCTAAAGGCAGTCGACAAAAGTAATTGGGAAGAATGTGCTGAACTTCAACCGAACCCTGAGCAACAAAGGTTCATGGTATCTAACCTTTACTCAATTGCAGAATGTCAGTTTTTAGATGGATTTTTATCTAAAGCAATTTATAATGATGACGTATTGATTGGCTTTACGATGTTTGGTTTAGACCCGGATGACGGAAACTACTGGGTTTACCGATTTATGATTGACGAAAGATTTCAAGGTCGAGGTCATGGTTACCATGCAATGTTGCTGGTTATCGACGAAATCAGGAAAGCCAGTGATAGGACTGATGTTATCATGATTGGATATAAACCAGACAATGAACTAGCTAGAAAGCTATACAGAAAATCTGGTTTCAGGGAGGAAGGAATATCACCCTGGGGAGAAATGCTTGCGAAGTATAGGTTTGCTTAGTTAATGATATGATGACGCACCTCCAAAGCACCGCTAACCCGGATTGGAGGTGTTTTTGTGCTTTTAGTATTATATTTTTAAAGGAATCGCTTGGAAAGTGTAGAAGCTTGGGGCGCAGTCTGGTACACTAGATTAGTTACAAGATAAGAATAATTTCTGCCGCAGATGTTTGTGATGCGGATTTTTTGAGTTGGATGCGATTCATGCGGAGGACCAATGGTTCAGCGTGTGAATGATCGGACAAGATGATAGAGACAGATAGGACTTAATAATATGATTCTTAGTAAGTTCCCATTCCCCTGACTGAACATAACCAGCTTTGGAATGAGTGGATGGAACGTTCTTGAGATGACCAAGTAAGCAGCATAGCTGCCCTGAAAACAACGAGATTCAATGAGGGGTCATTCGTTTTCAGCATATAGGGAGGGCAATAATGAAATCAGCAGTACGAAGAGAAGATGTCGAGCTTCTGGCACCAGCAGGTGACTGGGATTGTATGCGTGCAGCGGTAGCGAACGGAGCCGATGCGATCTTTTTTGGGGTGGAAAAATTCAACGCACGAGCACGGGCGAATAATTTTCGCATGGATGAACTGCCCGAGATTATGGCTTTTTTGCATAGCTACGGGGTTAAGGGCTTTTTGACATTCAATATACTGGTATTTGAAAACGAGCTGGAGGACGCTAAAGAGCTGGTTGATGCCTGTATTGATGCCGGAGTCGATGCCCTAATTGTTCAGGATATGGGTTTGGTGAAAATGATCCGCGACATTTCACCGGATTTCCCGATCCATGGTTCTACCCAAATGACGATCACCTCGCCGGAGGCTGTAGAATTCACAAAGCCGTACAACATGGAACGGGTTGTGCTGGGTCGTGAAAATAATCTAAAACAGATTCAAAAAATTGGCGATCAAGCGAGACTTCCGATGGAAGTATTCGTGCATGGAGCGTTATGCGTATCTTATTCAGGCCAATGCCTGACTTCAGAAATGTGGGGCGGACGCTCTGCAAACCGTGGTGAGTGTGCACAGGCATGCCGTTTGCCTTACGATTTGATGGTGGATGGAGAGCAAAAGCCGATGGCCGATGTGACATACCTGCTATCCCCCAAGGATTTGGCGGCCATTGATTTGATGCCAGAACTCATTGATGCCGGGGTGGTTTCCTTTAAAATTGAAGGGCGACTGAAAACGCCTGAGTATGTAGCGAATGTGGTTAGCAAATATCGCAAGGCCATTGACAAGTATTTTGATGGCGATACGTCCAAGACGAGCAAAGAAGATATCCGCGAGCTGCAGCAGAGCTTTTCACGCGGCTTTACGCACGGTTTTCTCGAAGGAACCAATAACAAGAAGCTGGTTGACGGGACGTTCCCGAAAAGCCGGGGGGTGTATCTGGGCCGAGTGGAACAAATCCTTCGTGATGGCGTAGTGTGCCGTATTGATGCACCGCTCAAGCGTGGCGATGGTATTGTATTCGATGCGGGAGATCCCACGCAAAAAGAAGAAGGCGGACGCGTATACGATATCCGTCGCAAGGGCGTGAAGATTGAAGGCGAAGCCGGAGAAGGCTGGATCATTGACATCGTAGCGGGACGCAACGATGTTGATCTGCGCCGTGTACACGTGGGCGATCGCATTTGGAAGACCAACGACCCGGCGCTGGACAAGCGTCTGCGCCAGTCGTACGACACGGACAAGCCGTACCGGGTCTTCCCAGTACATGTGCGGGTCAGCGGCTCCCCAGGACAACCGCTGTCGACATGGTGGACCGACGTGCAGAAAGGCACAACGGTCCGCGTGGACTCCGAGCTGGAACTTGAAATTGCCCAGAAGCGTCCGATGACGCACGAGCTGCTCGAAGAGCAGTTCGGCCGACTGGGCGGAACGGTGTTCCAGCTGGAAGAGCTGGACGTCCATCTGCATGGGGACGTCATCGTGCCGATGCGCGAGCTGAACGGTATCCGCCGTCAGGCGGTGGAACTGCTCGCGGGCGAGCGTCCCAAACCGCCCGTGTACACGAAACGGGCGGTCGAGGTGTATGACGATGCATCGACTCCGGCATCGTCTGTGGCACGCGGTCAGGCAGAGCTGACCGCGTTGTGCCGCAGCCTCCCTCAGGTGGAGGCTGCGCTCGAGGCCGGCGTGGAGTTCATCTACGCCGACTTCGAGTTCATCAAGCAATTCCCGGCAGCTGTAGAGGCTGTGCACGGCGCTGGGCGCCGAATTGCGTTGGTGACTCCGCGTATTCACATGCCGGGCGAAAACGGATATCACAACAATATCCTGCGCCTGAAACCGGATGCTGTGCTGGTACGCAATCCGGGAGCCTTGTATTTTTACATGCGTCATCGCTTGGAGAACCCGGATGCACATCATCCGCAATTGATTGGCGACTTCTCGCTAAATATCGCCAACCATAAAGCGGCTGATCTGTTCCTGGATTCAGGCTGTGACTTTGTGACACCGTCATATGACCTGAACATCCAACAGATGGTCGATATGCTGGGACGTACACGTACCGACAAGCTGGAGATCGTCATCCAGCAGCATTTGCCGATGTTCCATACCGAACACTGCGTATATTGTACCTTTATGAGTGAAGGCACAGACTACACTAACTGTGGCCGTCCGTGTGAGGATCATCGCGCATCCCTACGTGATCGTATTGGGATGTCTCACCCGGTTCGCGTGGACGAAGGATGCCGTAATACAGTGTATAACGCGATTGAGCAATCAGGCGCGGAATACCTGTCTAACTTCCTAGAATTAGGCGTATCCCGTTACCGCGTGGAATTTTTGGAGGAGACACCAGAGCAAGTTCATGAGGTTATTGATCTCTATAACCGTGCCTTGCGCGGTGAAATCAGCGGAACACAAGTATGGAAGACGCTAAAAGCGACGAATCAGCTAGGGGTTACACGTGGGCAACTGGTGAAGTAAAAAGTGCTATAGAAAAACAAAAAATAGGGGATGTGCTTTGACAGCACATCCCCTATTTTTATCTGTTAGTTTATTTAAACTATGAATGAAACCTCAGATTGTTATACTTTTTGGGCTCTTGTCTTTTTGGAAAAAACAATGAACTTTTGTCCGATATAATTAATTAAAGTATAAAAAACATTCCCGATTAGAATGGACACGTTGCCTAGAACCTCATTGTTTTTAATACTCAAACTTGAGATCAAGAAGTGACTGAGTAGATAGCTCAGACAATACGACAGTATATAGCATATCAATATAATAGAGATGAACTTCCAAATGGTCTGCCCATGGCTTGCATCATTTTTGAAAGTAAATCTCTTATTTAAGAAATAGCTTACAGTGGCGCCTACAGAATTACCAATAAAGGTCGATAACCAGTAGTTAGTCCCTAAAATATTGAAGAGCAAGAACATGACGGACATGCCGCATATTGTATTTAGAACACCTACGACAAGAAAACGGAAAAAACTATTCTGAAATAAAGTCAAATTAGTCACCTGTTCGCATCTGTTATTGGACCGCCACAGCTTCCCTTTCACTATTATTCACTTTTTTTGTGTTTTCAGTATCTAAGGTGCTCTGGGACTCTAATATAGTCTCAATAATATATTTAGGTCTTTGTTTTACTTCTTTATATATTTTACCGATATATTCGCCAATGAGTCCGAGTGCGACGAGTTGTAGACCGCCTATGAACCAGATGGATAACATTAAAGAAGACCAGCCCCAAACGGTGGTGCCAAGGAACTTGCTAATAAGGGTATAGGCAGCTATTAATAGGCTTATGCCAAACATTCCAAAACCCACAGCCGAAATAAGCCGTATCGGGGTTACGCTAAACGAGGTGATTCCATCGAAAGCAAAAGCGAGCATTTTCTTTAAAGGATATTTGGATTCACCTGCAAAGCGTTCGTGTCGATCGTAATACACTTCAGTAGACTTATAACCTATTAACGGAACTAGACCACGTAAAAAGAGATTTACCTCTTTAAAGTTGCTTAATTCCTGGAGAACTCTTTTGCTCATTAAACGGTAATCCGCATGATTGTATACGATATTGACGCCCATTTTACTCATCACACGATAGAAGCCTTGGGCTGTTGAACGCTTGAAAAATGTATCGGTAGTTCTACTTTTTCGCACCCCATACACGATGTCATAACCTTCTTTGAATTTTATTATGAATTCTCGGATGGCATTGAGATCATCCTGAAGGTCAGCGTCAACGGATATCACACAATCTGAGGTTTCTTTAGCTTCCATTAACCCAGATAATAGAGCGTTTTGATGGCCCGCATTTTTCGCCAATTTGAGACCACTGACAAAAGGATTTTTTAGATTATATGATGCTATGATGTCCCATGTTTGATCACGGCTACCATCATCAACAAACAACATTTTACTATGTTTAGAAATGAGCTCGCTCTCAGCCAACTCTTCCAGAATGACCGTAAGTCTGCTTATGGTTTCAGGTAGTACTTCTTCTTCGTTATAGCAGGGAATAACTAATGTTAAAACAGGGTTACTGATTATTGAATCCAAAGAACTCTCTCCTCAAATTTTGGCTTATCTGGTACTCAAATTTCTATCTTTTTTAGTCTATAATATGGTTTACTTAAATTATATAACAATGCGATGACTAAGTGCTATAATAAACTATTAGCAATTTCCAAACGTTACTCAAACTATTGAATAATTTAGTAAGATTTGTCGAAAAGGAGTTTTACCTATGAAAATCCGTAAAGCAATTATTCCTGCTGCGGGATTAGGAACCCGGTTCCTTCCTGCTACGAAAGCGATGCCTAAAGAGATGCTTCCCATTGTAGACAAACCAACAATTCAATATATTATTGAAGAAGCTGTTGCATCTGGTATAGAGGATATCATTATCGTTACTGGTAAAGGCAAAAGGGCGATTGAGGATCATTTTGACTACTCCTTTGAGCTGGAGCATAATTTGACTGCGAAGGAAAAATGGAACCTGCTCAATGAAGTGCGTAAACCATCAGAGATGGCAGATATCCACTATATTCGTCAAAAGGAACCTAAAGGGTTGGGGCATGCCATATGGTGTGCACGTAAGTTTATCGGTGACGAACCTTTTGCCGTCCTTTTAGGGGATGACATCGTTGAGTCTGAGAATCCATGCCTCAAACAGATGATTGACGTGTTCGATGAGTATCAGCGTTCTGTTGTAGGTGTAAAACAAGTAAATTGGAACGAGGTACATCGTTACGGGATAGTTGAAGGCCATGCACTTACTTCCAAAATCTCTGAGGCGGAACGATTGGTAGAAAAGCCAAAGAAGGAAGAAGCTAAATCCAATTTGGCGATCATGGGACGTTATATCTTGACACCTGATATTTTCGATATCCTAGGTCAGCAATCCGCAGGAGTAGGTGGGGAGATTCAGTTAACGGATGCATTGTCCAAGCTGGGAGAAAAGGGCCCGATCCTAGCCTATGAATTTGATGGCAACCGCCATGACGTTGGCGAGAAGCTGGGATTCATTGAAACGACCATTCATTATGCTCTACAGCATAATGAGATTAAGGATGAAGTACTGGCTTATATGAGACAGGTTATTGAAGAAATTGACCAACAAAAATAAACATCTCGCTAAACCCAACTATGCTTCCTCAATGTAAAAAAAGGACTGTCAGGTGATGTAAAATGAACTGTGACCCGTAAGATGGACACTTTGAAAAAAGTGCCCTCTTACGGGTCTTTTGTGTTTTAATCAGATTATAAAAGTTTGTGGGGATGAAGAATTATGAGAAAAATCAGACGAGTTTTTACGGAGCAAGAGATCAAGGCGCTGGAGTCAAATCCATCCGTTCTTCGCGTATCAGAGAAGAATATCACGTATTCTCCTGCCTTTAAGATTGCAGCCGTACAGGCCAATCAAGCAGGGCATACACCCACGGAAATCTTCGTACAGGCAGGATTTAACGTCGAACTCATTGGACAGGAGACGCCAAAAAGATGTCTGGATCGTTGGCGAAAAACATATGCTTCTTCAGGTGATGCGGGGCTGCTGGAAGAGCGTAGGGGGAAGGGAAGCTCAGGAAGACCGGCTAGTCGTGAGCCATCGGCTGAGGAAAAACTCCGTCTTGCTGAGGCACGTATCAAGCTTTTGGAAGCCGAGAATGAACTCTTAAAAAAGCTAGAAGCGCTCGAAAGGCACAAAGACAACAATGAATTACTAGCGTCTTCCGAGCGCTTTCAGCTCATCAATCAATTTGTTCGTAAACATGGATTGAGACGTGTGATTCGCTATCTTTGTAAGCTTGCTGAGGTAAGTACGAGCGGGTACTATCGCTGGTGTGCGGCAGAAAAACATCGCCAGCTTCGAGAAGCTGCCGATGAACGAGACTTTTTACTGCTGAAGGCGCACTTTGATGCACTTCGAGGGAAGGCTGGCGCGCTGGTCATCAAGATGAGGTTAGAACGTCTTCATGGAATCGTTATGAATCACAAGAAAATTCGCCGTTTGATGCGGAAATTCAAACTCGTTGCTGTGATTCGTCAAGCGAATCCCTATCGTAAAATGGCTAAAGCCACACAAGAGCAGCGCACCTGCCCGAACCTCCTGAAGCGTCGGTTTGACCATGGAGAGCCTGAAAGGGTATTGCTAACCGACATTACTTATATGCATTATGGAAATGGCCAGCGGGCTTATTTGTCCTGTGTAAAGGATGGTGCAACAAAAGAAATCTTAGCTCACTATCTGTCCTCTTCTTTGAAATTGTCTCTTGTCCAACGAACACTGAAGCGACTGCTTAACCGTTTAGACGGGGAAGTCCATCCGGAGGCTATCTTTCACTCTGATCAGGGATTCCATTACACACATCCTGAGGTTCGTTCCATGATCGCTAAGGCTGGCTTTAACCAATCGATGTCACGCAAAGGAAACTGTTGGGATAATGCTTCTATGGAGACGTTCTTCGGGCATATGAAGGATGAATTAGAGTTCAGGGATTGCTCATGCCTACAAGAGTTGCGAGTTCGTGTCAACGAATACATCACTTATTACAATACCGAACGGTTCCAATGGACATTAAAAAAGATGACTCCTGATGAATACAGAAGTCATCTCATTGCTGCTTGATGAATAGGGACCCTTTTCAAAAGGACCCACAAATGGGGTCACAGTTCAAAATCATCTGACAGTCTTTTTCTTCTTACTATTTCTCCGATTTCAACTGAGCAATTTGCTCTTTTTCCTTCGGATCAGCCTTAATCAGCTTATCGTACAAAGCTTTGTCATCTTGTCCCTGCTGTTGCAGAGCGACGATATAATAGCGAGCGACCTCACGATTTGTAGCATCACTCAGGTCGTCTTTCAAGCCGCTTTTGAGGATGCTTGCAGCCTCAGCAGGCTTACCTGACATGAACTCTATTTTACCAGTACTGAGCGCAATACCTGGAGTCACTTCAAAAGTACGTGTCAACTCAATTTCAGGTGGAACCGTCTTAATATGAGCTACCCCATCCAGAACCTTCTGATAAGCAGCAAGACCTGCTTGGAAATACTTCTGTTCTTTGGTGGTGTCTTTTTGCTCACGTGCCTTATTACCAATGGTGTAAGCTTGGGTAATCAACATATTGTACCAGTCATTGTCCCAGTTAAAGTTGGAAATGTTATTTTCCAAAATACTGAAGGCTTGCTCATTCTCACCTTTTGCTCGTAAAAGGTTAACTTTGGAGTTTAACATGGTTTTATTATACGGTTCTGCCTTCAGGCCCGTATTAAGTACCTCTATTGCCGCGTTATAAAATTCCTCTTTTTTCGTTTGATCATACACATTCTTGTACAGTGCAGCCAGTCTTATTACCGAATCCGGATGTGTAGGGCGAAGCTCCAAATCTTTATTAATAGCACTTTGAATTTCTTCAAATGATGTGCTTACCGCCATAATCTGTGTGGCATATGTAGCAGCGTTGGCCGATTGCACGAAGCGGAGACCTGCAAAAAGCAACACAATGCTTAGTATGCTGATGGCTGCACTATACATGATTCGAAATGCAGAAGCACTCATGGACAGGCGTTTAAGCGGTTTGCTGTCCATAGCAGCGGCCATACCACCAAGACTCATAAATACCAGTACGCCCATAAACACGTAACTCAGATTAAAGTCCAGCAAGCTATGAAGTAAGATCGAGAGTGCCAAAATGAGATATAGGAAGTGAGAATCCCGTTCTTCATCATTTTGTCTAATATAGCTGCGAATATATTTGTAGAAAATATATATGATGAATGACATTAAAATTACAAAACCGAAGATGCCTACTTCAACCAGGTACTGCATGAAAAAGTTATGGGCCTGGCGGCTGCTATAAGGATAATCCTGGTATTTTTCGTACAAGGTAGCCCATCCGCCACCACCGCTTCCAATAATAGGGTGATCTTTAATCGATTTGGCAGCATCCTGATAGAATACGAGTCGTTCCAGTACACTATGCTGGCGGAAATTGATATTTTCCAACCGAACCTGTACATTCTCCGGCAGTACGCTACGCAAGCCAGTTCCAATAAACAGAAAAGCCAGCAAGCCAATCACCACAACTGATCCGACAGGCAACCACAGGTTGGATAATTTTCGTGAGCTCCACCCTTTGAGAGCATTCTCCAGCTTTGGTGCCAGATAACGTTCAACAAGCCACAGTATGACAGCTACAGCCAGGGAGACTCCAATAAGTAATCCCCATCCTTTGGCCGCCTCTCCACCGTTGTAGGTCTTATTGAGTTGTAATCCCATATTTGTAATCGGGGCCAAAATAGAAATTGACGCTACACCAGCAATGGCGCAATGTAAAATCCATATAATTTGGCGTGCAGGTTTAAGGAAAAGCAAGAGCAGCACGAACACGACAGGTAGCATAACCAGACCGCCCCGTGACAAAGTCAGAAATAGCGAGACCAGAATAGGCACCAACATGAAGCCATGAATAGCCTTTCCATACCATAGTTTTGATTTCATCAGACAGAAAACGGCAGCGAACAGGAAAGCCATTAGAAAGGCCGCATATGTATTCGCATATTGAAATACTGATGTTAGCCGGAGACCATTTGTATCTGTCATAACTGCATTGGTATAGCGATACTGATACACATATTGGCTAAACCAGCCTACCATCTTGCCGGCAAGTCCCCACTGTCCGAACCAGTTAATGAAGCCAAAACCTACGATGATATAAGCAACAGTCATAATCAGGTTGTGAATAATCTTATTGCCTAAACGATCCTGGAGTAGATAGATTGAAATGATAAACAGCGCAGCATATATGCATTGTACCACCACCATATTCATGGCCAGGTAATGCGAAGCTGCTGACGTCAGTGAAAGCACATAGGTCATAGGAAGCAGTAATACTAGTACAGCTAGCCAATCCCTTTGCTCTTCTAGCTTGAATTTTTTATAATAGGTTACGATTCCTAAAATTAATAGAATCGTGCTGATGATCAAAGCCCAATACAGAGGCTTCTCAAAGTCGAGCATTTGACCATTAAAAAGTGCAGCCTGGAAGGGGGCCCAAGCTAAGAACAAAATCATGCCAACAATTAACACCCAAAACATAGCCGGCCTTTTATCGTCACGGGTCGACGTTTTGGCCTGTTTCCCGTATACTGGATTCGACAAGGTTTACGATCTCCTTTTCTTGTAGATACGTCAATATTTTAGCATACCCTTTTAAAAGGAACCAGTTCACTATTAAAAATAGAGTAAACTAGTTTGACAAAAAAAGAACATACTATTAGTTAATTGTATTTGTAAAAGTAAGAATTGTATAAGGTGATAATGAAGTCGCTAATAATATGATCCCAAAGGTCTGAATACTCGTAATAAAATGTTGGAGGTAATTATAAAAATGCACTGTGCTACAAATAAAGTTTTAAAGTTTTTTCAGAGTGGAATAGATCGTACATGGATCACCATTTATTTAGTAGTCTTACTAATAGGGATGCTTTTAATTAACTCTACAATTAATCCTCTATGGATAGGTTTTATTAACTTATTTATATTTTTATTTCCTGTCTATTATCTGGTTTTCAGAATAATTAGGAAATTACTCTCTCCTGAACATATTCAAAAGATTTTTGATAAAAAAGTGATTATTAGCATCGTCATGATTTATACCTTAATTGGTTTATTTGTTGTGTCTTATAATTCCCAAGAAAGATTTGTTTATTTCTGGGATTTTTCTGGTTATTGGACTACCACAATAAGTTATACGGATATGTGGTTTAGTTCTCCAATAGATGCTATTACTAAAATTTATGCAAGTATTTTAAAGGATGAGTATAATGTAGTTCCTCAAGTACCATTAGTTTTGTTATTAAAATTGCTAGGTGCATCATTTCCAATGTTCACATTAAGCATATATATAGCATATGTTATTCCTTTTTTTTCATTGATGGGTGCTATGATTTTAAGAGTTATTTCTGATAATAATAAAGAAATTTCATCTAAAATTGTTATATTAATAATATCCTCTATAGCTTTGGTTACTTCAATTATTCAGCCTGTATTATCTGGTTATTTAGACTCAGCTGGTTTAATTGCTTGTATATTTATTACAGGAATTGTTTATTTAAGAGAAAAAAATCTAGTAAGGACTATTCCTTTCTATTTTACAATGATCTTCTTTTTAATCGGTCTGGCGTTTATTCGTAGGTGGTATGCTTATTGGATTCTAGGTTTCTTTATAGCTTATGGTTTAATTATCGTATACAGACTCATGTTTTCAAAAGGGGAAGAAAGAAAAAGAGCAATAGTATCTTTAAGGGATATATTTCTGATTGGGCTAAGCTGTTTAGTTATTTTGCTAGTAGGCTTTAGAGAATTTTTTACAAGAAGTTTGTATACAAACTATCAAGATCTTTATTCCGCCTATCAGAGCGGGGGATTACCTCATAATATTGAATTGTTGTTACAAAATTTTGGATGTTTAACATTAACAATATTAATTATAGGAATTATAGAGGGGTGGATAAGAAATAAAAAATTAAGGCCCTTTATATTCGGTTTAGTTATACAAATGGTTATCTCTTTTTACTTATTCGTGAGAGTACAATCTATGGGACAACAGCACTATTATATACTAGTGCCAAGTTTGACAGTTTTGTTTGCCTTGGGTATATTCAGTTTGACAAAATTGTCTGGTCGAGACTGGTATAAGATTATTGTGTCTTGCTTAATAATGATATTATTAATAGGTAATTTTTCACATTCTTTCATTAGTCAGCAGCTCCCTTTGTTAAAGAATTTCAATTGGATATATACTTCTAACCAAACATATCCAAGAGTTAGAACTGACTTAGAGCAGCTAAGATTAATTTCTTCATACTTAAATGAACTGTCTCGAAACGAAAGACCTATTTATGTGATATCAAGTTCCTTTATTTTTAATGATGATATTTTAAGGAAATTATCTATGCCTGATAATCTTAATCCTGTCCCTTCACTAATAGGTGTCAGTCATGTTGATAAAAGGGATGGATTACCCAAAGGATTCTTACAAGCAGAGGTAGTAGTTGTTGCTGATCCAATTCAATATCATCTAAATCCTGATGACCAAAGAGTAATTGGAGAACTTGCCAAGCCATTCTTACACAATACAGGTATAGGGAAATCTTTTGTTTTGAGGGAATCTTTCACTATTTCTGAAGGCATAAAAGTCAATGTTTATGAGAAAAAAGAGGCCTTAAAAGAAAATGATGTATTAGCTTTGGAAGAAAAATTTCAGGAATGGTATCCTACTTTAAAAGAGAAATTTAAGTTCGAAGATTAACTAGTTAAGAGACAGTGGTCGGCTGCCAATTTATTTAATTCCATGAGGATTGGGAAAAAGGGCACAGTTCCATTGACCCTAAACTATAAGCTGCTTCCGGTACTTTCTTGGAGGCAGCTTATTTAATTTCCGTTGTGGTCGATATTGGTTGTAAAAAACAATTATGTTTTGCTATTCTCTTTTGTGTCTCGTCCATATTTCGAATTTCATATGGGTAGATTCCTTCCGTTTAGAGATGCGAGAAGATGCTCTCCATCGAGGCGTGATCATAACCATTGCCTTGGCGAGAGATACTGATTCGGGTGCCAACCTTTGGCAGCATGTCATGGTGCGCATAGGACGTATACTGGAATCCCTGGTCGCTGTGAACGATGAAGCCAGTCACGCCTTTTGCTGTCTCCAGGCTTATCGAAACGTTTGTAAAACCAGTTTATTATCATTTCTATAAGCTTATCAGGTACACAATAATTTCGTTATTGAACAAGTTTTTAATCGTAGAGTCTGAAACGTTCTATCATGAAGGTTTAACCTGTACGACGATGGCCATCATCGAACAGAACGTCTGGGACTACATTACTTCCTATAACTCAATTCGTATGCAAATAAAACTAAACAGCCAGTCGCCGTTGATCTTCAAACAACTGGCTGTTTAGTTTCTCTTAGATGTGCTTGCTCCCTGTCCCACAAGCATAATGTGGTTCAATTCATTAATTCTAGTACACAGTTGCTAATCTTATAGAGACTTATAACTTCAGAACAAATCACTCATTAGAAGTCGGCATTTTTCGAAACTATCTAAAAAATTTTATTTTCCCACGCTTAGCATCCTTTTCCTTCAATTCCAGCAGTTCTTTATCGCGTTGTTCTAACTGCCCTTCTAGCCATTCTTTCCCTGTTTCTAACATGGTAATCCACTCTTTTAAATCCCTAATTATTTCCTCGTGTTCCACGTACTTACTTTCCAACCATGTTTTCCCTTCTTCTAAATGAGTAACCCAAGATCTCAGTTCTTTTGTATGATCCTCGCTAATTGAATTTTGTAATAGCCATTCCATTCCATTAAATTCATTGTAAATTAATAAAAGCTCGTTGCTTAAATTTGAAACTAAATCTGGGGGGAGTTTTTTTATTTTTTTATCAGATTTTAAACTTATAAATTCACTTTCCATTCTTTTGATCATGTCTACTATATTAAAATCGGCCTCAATTTTTTGACGGGCATTCACTTGTAACTGTTTATATAAGTCAGCATCAGATAATATTTCTACAATTGATTCCGCATATAGTGCTACCTCTTCATCAACAAATTCACTACTCGAGAAATTTGAGATTTCGTCTTGACTCAAAGGTACAAGACGTCCTACAGTTTCATCTATAAGCTCTTTTTGACCACCTACATCCGCACTAATTACAGGAGTACCCAATGCTAAGGATTCATAACTAGTTAAAGAGAGTCCCTCTTTAATAGAACATACTAGGGTCAAATCTGCATCAGCATAAATAGCAGCCATATCTTCTCTATTTCCAAGAAATTGTAGCGTCTCGTTTAAGCCATCGACATCTGCCTGTTGAATCAGTTTTGGTAAATCCGGTCCGTCCCCCACTACCCAAAATTTGATATTAGGGATTTTATCGCGAACAAGCTTAGCGATTTTCAACATTAAAAATGGGCGCTTTTGAGGATGGATTCTACAAGGAAAAAGGACGACAGGAACATTTTCTTCTAAATTGAGTTCTTTACGTATCTTTCCTAATGTTTGAGACTGTATATTAAAGTGCTTGATATCAACATTGATGTAAACGATCTCTATTTCGTTACGATTACGGTTGAAATCAGTTGTTAAAACCTCTTTCAAGTGATTAGTACAAACATAAGTTTTATCTATATAAGGAGAAATTACAGATGATATCCGCGCAAAGCCTCCTTTCCTCCAGTACCATTCTTCCATGTGAACATAATCAACAATTTTAAGATATGGAAACTGCTGTTTTAACCACGGAATCAGATAATACCCATAATAACTGTTGGATACAAAAAGAACATGGATTTTACGACTTTTAATAAAATAATGTATAAAACTTGCCCAATCCTTAGTGTGAAGAAAAGAGGTGAGATCAAAGATGTTACTTGTATGCTGCTCAAACTTCTGTCTCCACACATTGTCACTTGGTACAGTAGTAATTATGGAGAGATTAAATTCATTTTGATTAATACGGGAAATTAAGTCCAAATTAAATTTATCAGCCCCTCCTACACTAAGCCAAGGAAAAAGGCATAGAACATTACATTTGCTATCATCTAAAATAGCATTACGGTCCCAAACCCAAGTTTTCGGATTTTCAAAATTATTGCTATTAAGGATAGGGAATTCAATTGCTTTTATAGGCTGTTTAATATTGTAGGCGACCTCTTCAATAATATCCATGGCCCGTTTATATTTTTCCGAATGATTTCTTACTAGTCCCAGTACGCCATCGTCAACCCGGCGATACCAAGAGCCATAATAGCTCATATGTACTGGAAACATTTTCTCGCGTAGTAATTTTAGCCATAGATGCCAGTCCTCAAAAAAATGTTTCTCTGTCTCATCATAGCAACCTACCTGAATTAAAGCTGATCTTCGTATCATAGCTATTTCAATTAAAAAGTTTTCTTTCTTTAAAACCTCTGAGTCAAACTCTTTTTTCCAAAGATATTCAAGATTTCCGAACCCTACGGAGTCAGTGTAACACCAACTTGCTTCTGGGTTGGTATATAAGGTAAAGAAACCACATTCGAGAAAGGTAGGATCAATTAAATCATCAGCATCTAGAGATACTATAATTTCAGTAGAAGCCTTCTGGATTCCTAGGTTTCGAGCAGAAGATATTCCGCCATTCTCCTTATGATAGATACTTACTCTATGATCTTTTCGTTCTAACTCTTCCAAAAGTTCAATATCTTTGTTGTTTGTAGATCCGTCATTAATAATAATCCATTCGAAAAAAGGGAATGTTTGATTGAAAACGCAGTTTGCAGTAGTTTCCAGGAAAGCTCCTGAATTAAAAAACGGTGTTATTATAGTAATCAACGGCTTGTTAACGTTACTAGGAATCTTATTTCCAGTAATTTTTTTCCCTGGATGTAAATTGAAATCAAAATTCATTCTAACCCTATCTCCTAACTCTTATTAAGATAATTACATACTGAAACAAAAAGTTTATTTTCTTTATAGCAAAAGTTATGATAAATAAAATGTATGAAATGTTAATTTAATAGCTTTGATATCAAAAGACTTCATAGAGTATATCATAATATAATGCTATATAGTAATAGCAGGAAGAAGATGTTTTATCATCAAGAAAACTTATGTTCTCAGTATATAGGAACTTCGTTGTGGGGCTGGACTGCATAGAATAGAGGATAAAAGAAAGTTTATTTAGTCAGGAGAGGGGAGATGAAGTTAAAATCTACAAGTGGTTAGAGAATTTGAATGCACATGCTAGTTTGATATAATCTTAACGTAGCTATTTGGCTCTAATTTGAAATACAAAATTGCTAATTAAGGGGGGCTCTTAATGAATTACAAACTGAGTATTATTATTCCCTTGTATAATGCAGAGAATTTTATTCGAGTAGCCTTTGCATCTATTTTAAACCAAACTTTTGGATTTCAAAATTTGGAAATAATTATGGTGAATGATGCTTCTAAAGATTCAACAAAGGAGATTATAAATGAGTTAGCTTCTCTTTATAGCAATGTTGTGGCTTTACATCTAAATGAAAGCAGTGGGGCTGCTGGCAGGCCAAGAAATGTCGGTATGGAACATGCAACTGCTGATTATATTATGTTCCTAGATCAAGATGATACTTATGCAGACAATGCTTGCGAAGTCTTGTATAGGCTTGTGGTGAATAAAAATATAGATATTGGTATGGCTACATATCGGAATGTTTCTGAGGATAATAAGATTATTGATGATTGTGTTCTTGACTCAGATTTTCCTTTAAAAATTAATGTTGATAGTATAGATCAATCCGAAAAATTATTTTATCTATCTCCTTCCGTTTGGACAAAGATATTTAAAAAAAAGTTCTTGGAACAAAATAATATAAAGTTTCCAGAAGGAATAATTGGAGAAGATCTGGTTTTTATCACTCATGCAGAAATGGTAGCGAATGGAATCTTATTTGAAAAAAAGGTAATATATAACTATCTTGTTAGGGAAAAAGAAGATAAATCATTGAGTCATAACTATAATAAGAGGTTTTTTGAGCAAAGCTATTATAGTATAGAAGAAGTATTCAAAATTATGAAGAAATACGGACGAGACAAATATTTTCCTATTATACTAGAGAGCCATCTTGATCATCATCTTTATATGATGTTTAAAAGTGAATCATTGACGAAAACGGAAAAAATGGAGGTTTTTAAGCGATCAGATTGGTTTTTAAGTAAATGTAACCAATATGGAGTTTTTCCTAAAAGTGATTTTTACAAAATTCTATTTCAAAAATTAGTTTTAAACAAATATAAAGAAGCAATTGACTTTTATAATGATTCGTCTTTTTTAATAGAGAAGCGTGATCATTGGGCTAAGGAATTAAGTGAAGGGAAAAACTGGCTCGAATCCCAATTAGAAAACTATAAGCTAGAAGTGAAGAATCAGAATCAAGTTATAAAAGAGTTAAAAGAATGGAATACTAAATTAATTAAAGATAAAGAGTGGTTTGAAGATCAAATCAGAAATCTCAAAATAGAAATGAATAATCAATTACAAGTAATAGAGAATTTTAAAAAATGGAATGAAGAATTATTAGAAGCGAAAAGATGGTTAGAACAAAGATTAGAGAAAAATCAAATTAATGAAGAAGGAAGTTGATTTCGATTATAATTTGAATGATTTTGTAAAAAACAAAAAAAGTTTAATGAGGAGTTCTAAAGTGAAGTATAATTACAAATTGCAACCAGGACAAAGAGTGAATACCAAAAGAGCAAGCTATCTAAGAGCTCCTTTGGTAAGTATTATTACACCTTATTATAACGCTGAGAAGTATGTACAACAGACGGCCAATTGCATCTATAATCAGACATTTCCGTACTGGGAATGGATCATTGTTAATGATGGTAGTACTGATATTAAATCCTTGGAAAAACTACAGGAGCTACAGAATCAGGATTCCCGAATCCAGGTAATCCATCAGGAGAATAGCGGACCTTCGATTGCCCGAAATCGGGGAGTTGGTATATCAAACACCGAGATTGTCATTCCACTAGACGCAGATGATTTGATTGAACCTACCTACCTAGAGTGTATCTATTGGACCTTACAGAGTAATCCCGGGGCTTCCTGGGCCTATACCGATAGTGTGGGTTTCCACGACCAGGAATACACGTGGAAAAAAGGATTCAGTGCAAAACAGATGAAAACAGAAAACCTGCTGACTTGTACGGCTGGAATCCGTAAGAAGGATTTATTAGAAGCCGGCGGCTATGGAGAAAATGAAAAACATTATTATGAAGATTGGGCTCTGTGGTTAAAATTGTTAGCTCAAAAAAAATACCCTGTCCACATGAGCTGGTACGGATTTTGGTATCGAAAGACTAGTACTGGGGGGCTAAACAGTACATCAAGTAGTCAGAAAAAACATGCTAGAGCAATGAAGATTATTGAAGAGTTAAGCAAATTTATTAGTGATGAAGTAGATACTGTAGAATATCCTAGATTCCATGGAAGTAATTTTACCAAACCGCAAATATGGGAATGGGATCGGCCGCCGGTAGTGTCTGCAGATGAGAAGCATCGGGTACTGCTTCTGTTACCGCATATGGTCATGGGTGGAGCGGATATGTTCAATCTAGATCTTGTATCTCGGATGGACAAGGGACGGTTTGAGTTATCGGTGATTACCACTAACCCAGGAGACTCTTCCTGGAGACAGCGATTTGAAGAAAATACTAGTGAGATATTTGACCTGACAACCTTTTTGGATGTGAAAGACTGGGGGGCATTCATTCATTACTTCGTTACAACTAGAAGAATAAACACAATTATAGTATCAAATAGCTACTATGGGTATTATATAATACCTTGGCTTCGAAAAGAGTTTCCGAGCTTATCTATTGTCGATTATGTTCATATGGAAGAGATGGGATGGAGAGCAGGAGGATATGCACGGACTTCGGCAGCAGCAAGTGACATTTTGGAGAAGACCTACGTATGTAATGAACATCTACGCCAATTAATGATTAATACATTTGGACGGAGACCAGAAGATGTGAAAACAGTGTACATTGGAGTAGATCATAAGGAATTTGATCCACAAAAAATCTCTCGGGGAAAAGTGCGATCTCAGCTAGGATTAGGAACTCACCGGCCTATTATACTCTTTCCCTGCCGTATTGCTGAGCAGAAGCGACCATTTTTAATGATAGAGATTGCACGTAAAGTAAAGAAATATATTCCTGATATTTGCTTTTTAGTAGTAGGGGATGGTCCTCAGCTAAAAGAAGTGAAACAAAAGATTCAGGAATATAAGTTGGATGAGACCGTTTTATTACTAGGCCGTCAAGATGAAATGAAGCCATACTACCGGGATAGTGATTTGACATTGATTTGTTCAATCCGGGAGGGACTGGCACTGACTGCATATGAGTCCCTGTCAATGGGAGTGCCGGTAATTAGTTCTGATGTGGGAGGCCAACGGGAACTAATTGACGACACGGTGGGCAGATTGCTACCTTACTTACAAGATCGGACTCAACATCTAGATATTGAGATTGGACATGTAGTCTATCAAGAAGAAGAGGTAGAGCAGTATGTGAGGGCAATTCGAGAAGTACTGGAAAATTCGAATGAATACAGGCAGATGAGTCAACGATGTAGGAAACGTATTGAAGAGGGATTTAGTAAAGAGCAGATGATTACTACGATAGAAAATGAACTTTTATCTCATTCGAACGCTGATATCAGTAAAAAAAGAGAACGAAGTTCTTTGATTCTTAAGGAAATTCCAAATTTGGTATCAGATTATCTATCACTGTATTGCGTATTTCAACAGAGAGAAGCTGATTTCGATTATATATGGCATGAAAGGATGAATTTATATAAAGCCATTGAATCTTCTGAATTTAACAATGCCGCTGTTACTGATGGTGCTGCAATACTTGAATTACAAAAGATTTATAATATGCGTACATGGAAAATGATACAGAAGTATCGAAATTTTATGGACCATTCGAAATTGGGGAGAATACTAAGAGGCTGCAAAAGACTTATATTCGATTAAGATAACTAAGTTGCTAAAATGTTGAAAAAATATAAGAGAGTGGAATTTTTCGCCATGTGGGTATATTATCCATATGGCGAAAATAAGGCTATATATTACCTATTTTCATAGATGGAGAAGTAAAAATAGTATTGAAAGTAAAGTGATGAACCGAGATATTGTGCAAAATTACCTTTACAACTTGTATATCAGCTTAAGCTGACGTTCATCAGTTCTTCATGGATTTATATTAATTTTCATTTGTTATATCTTAGGTGTTTAATAGTAGTGGACAGGTGATTTCTGAATTTCAACAGAAATCATTTTTTTATGGAGAATGCTGATTTGTAGAATACTCTAAACATACCAATGAAAAACCTGCAGCCCTTTTTCAAAAGTTTTGCCTAGATTGATAATGAAATCAGAAATAAGTGCATACCAATAATTAACATTCAAAAAGCAGCAGTCCTTTCACCGTCACGGGTCGACGTTTTTGCCTGTTTCCCGTATACTGAATTCGATAGTCTTCTTTTCTGTAGATTAGTTTATTGAAATGATATTTGAAGAAGAGAGAATCGGATTGCTTACATATAATTATGCCTTTAATTATCTGTATAATCTTTTATTTTCGAGCAAATTAGCCTAATAAGCAACTGCCAACGGCAGGAGGTAAATATTTTGGATTCTAATTTTGATTATAATCAGACCCCTGGTAGACTGAAACTAGCTAATCATTTAAATAACAATGATGTCCCTTTGATCAGCATAATCACCCCTTTTTATAATTCAAAGGAATATTTTACTCAAACTTTTAATAGTGTAGTAAATCAAACTTTCCCCTATTTTGAGTGGATTATTGTAGATGATGGAAGCATTGACAAAGAAGCCGTGTCGTTATTGAAGGAGCTAGCGGAAGCTGAGAAGCGTATTCGAATTTTCCATATCGAAAATGTTGGACCGTCTGCTGCAAGAAACTATGCGATTGAACAGTCGCAAACAGAAATCATTGTACCGCTTGATGCAGATGATTTGATTGAACCTACTTATTTAGAATGTATTTATTGGTCATTGTATACTAATCCAGAAGCGAGCTGGAGTTATACAGATAGTGTAGGTTTTCAGAATGAAGAATATCTTTGGAGAAAGCCTTTCAACTCGAAATTGATGAAGGTTGAAAATTTGCTAACCTGTACTGCTGGCATACGAAAAAAAGATTTATATGAAGTCGGTTTGTATACAACAAGCGAAGCTTACTTTAATGAAGACTGGCATTTATGGCTTAAGCTGTTGAAGGCCAAGAAAATTCCTGTTCATATGGGATGGTATGGCTTTTGGTATCGGCGAACTAATGAGGGTGTTTTAGGGCATTTAAAATCCAATAAAAATGATCAAAAAAAATCTTCTTATTTAATTAAAGAAACTGGCAAAGGCATTACTGATATTAAAGCTGTTGAATTTCCCAGATACAATCTAAAAAAAGGATTTCCTAAACCCCAAAAATGGAACTGGGATAGAGCCCCGGTGAATACAAGCGATAAAATAAAAGTGCTGATGCTTCTTCCTCACATGGTAATGGGCGGAGCGGATTTGTTTAATTTGGATATAGTATCAAGAATAGACAAACAAAAATTTGAAATGTCTATAATTACAACCAACCCGGGAGATTCAACATGGAGACAACGGTTTGAGAAACACGTTACTGATATATTTGATCTTACAACTTTTCTGGATATGGAATATTGGGGTTCGTTCATTCATTATTATATAACCTCTAGAAAAATAGATATCTTGTTTGTTTCAAACAGCTATTATGGGTACTACTTAATCCCTTGGCTGAGGAAAGAGTTTCCCGATATATCTATCATAGATTATGTCCATATGGAAGAATGGTATTGGCGTGCAGGAGGCTATGCAAGGACTTCAGGAGCTCTCAGTGACTTTATAGAAAAAACTTACGTATGTAATGATCATCTGAGGCATGTCATGATTGAATCCTTTGATAAAAAAGATCATGAGGTAGAAACAGTTTATATAGGTGTTGATGAAGAAGAATTCGATCCAGATTATACGAAGGAAGGCCAAATCAGGACAGCGCTTAATATCAACAAGGATCAGCCTTTGATTTTGTTTCCATGTAGACTTCATCCGCAAAAGAGACCATTCTTAATGGTCGAAATTGTAAAAAGGCTAAAAGTGCTGTTGCCTGATGTTGTTGTAGTTGTTGTAGGAGATGGTCCTCAATGGGACGAACTACTGGCCGTCATAAAAAAAGAAAAACTACAGCAATCAATATATTGCGTTGGACGGAAGAATGATATGAGTCCTTATTACCGAGATAGTCAGGCCACATTAGTTTGCTCGCTTAAAGAAGGACTAAGCTTAACTGCTTATGAATCATTAGCTATGGGAGTACCTGTAGTTTCCTCAGATGTTGGGGGACAGCAGGAGCTAATTAATAATGGAGTGGGGAGGGTGATACCACTTTATCAAAATGAAGAGGCTGACCTAGATAATCGTCATTTTATGAAAGAAGAAGTAGATGAATATGTAGCTGCTCTTTTTGATATTCTTAGTATGGCAAAAGTAGATAAAGAAAAAATGAGCAAACAATGTCGTGAAAGAATTGAACAAGGCTTCACGAAAACGAACATGGTCCGTTTCTTCGAGGAAGAATTCACAGCATGGAAATATCAGCGTAGTAAAGAAGACAACAGGAGGATGTCTGAGTACCTAAAAGCTTTTCCCAGACTCATTGATGATTATATATCTTTGTATATAGAATATGAAATTACCGCAATATCAAGTAATAGAGCGTTCCAATTTCTAAGTTATATTAAACGAGTGTTAACGCTAAAGAAGAACCCTATATCTTTGATAAAGGAAATTATCTATTTTAGCAAGAATAAGTATTACTTTAAACGATATCTATATCGTTTAAAGTCCATTCCATTATTCCGTTTTCTTACTAAATTAATCAAAATAAACAGGTAATATGTTAAGACCTACTTGGGGGGGAATTATGCAAATTATGCAGAAATATTTCATGAACTTTAGTAAATATCGTTATTTGTTGAAACAACTTGTTATCAACGATATTAAAATAAAGTATCGCCGTTCAATTTTAGGGGTGATTTGGAGTGTCCTTCAACCTTTGATGATGATGATCGTTTTGACTATGGTATTTGCTTCGTTATTTAAAAGTAATATACCACATTTTGCGGTATATGTCTTAACAGGAAGAATTATTTGGGATCTTTTCTCAAGCGGAACTATTATGGCGATGGATTCGGTAGTCAGCAATGCTTCATTAATTAAAAAAGTTTATATTCCAAAATATATTTTCCCGCTTTCTAAATGTTTCTCATCATTAGTAAACACTATATTTGCTCTGGTAGCATTAGTTATAGTTGCATTAGTTAGTGGGGGAGTGAAATTTACTCCTAACCTTTTTCTAATTCCGATTCCTTTGTTTTATACATTTTTATTTGGGGTTGGATTGAGTTTTATTCTATCAGCATACACTGTTTTCTTCAGAGACTTGAAATACTTGTACGAGGTTCTTCTTACGGCATGGATGTATTTTACACCTCAGTTTTTCCCAATGAGCATTATACCTGATAATTTGAAAATAGTTTTTGAATTAAATCCGCTCTATTACACTCTTCAAATGTTTAGGGATGTAGTTATGTACGGGGTTACACCTACTCTGCAGCAACATTTGATTTGTGCATCAATAGGTATTGTAACCTTAATTATTGGACTTTTAGTTTTCCGCAGAAAACAAGACGACTTTATTCTATATATATAAATGGATGTGATACTAAATGGGTAGCGAACTGGCAATTGAGGTCAAAGATGTATCTATGACTTTTAATATGAGTGAGGAAAGAATAGACAACTTAAAGGAACACATTCTAAAGTTAATTAAAGGTCAGCTTTTTTATCAGGAGTTTAATGCCCTGAAAAATATTTCTTTCAATATAAAAAAAGGTGAAGTTTTCGGTTTGGTAGGATTGAATGGTGCGGGTAAGAGCACGCTGCTCAAGATCATTGCTGGAGTTTTAAAGCCTACTTCTGGTACAGTTGCCGTAAACGGAACCATAGCTCCTTTAATAGAATTAAGTGCGGGGTTTAACCTCGATTTGACTGGCAGAGAAAATATATATTTAAATGGAGCGGTATTCGGTCATTCCAACAAGTTTATGAGCGAATGCTTTGATAGAATTGTTAATTTCTCGGAGCTTCATGAATTTATAGATGTACCTTTGAAAAATTATTCATCAGGGATGCTAGCCAGACTTGCATTTTCAATAGCGACTATTGTTGATCCGGATATATTAATAGTAGATGAGGTTTTGTCTGTAGGTGATTTTAGATTTCAAGAAAAATGTGAGGCCTATATTTCTTCACTAATAAATAAAGGCACTACTGTTTTATTTGTCTCACACTCTATGGAACAAGTCGAGAAGTTATGTCAAAGAGCTCTATTGTTGAATAAAGGAGAGCTTGTTCTTGTTGATGAAATATCTAAGGTTGTAGAAACATACAAAAATATATCCTAGGTGATTATAGTGGGTAAGGTTTCTATTGTGGTCCGAACAAAAGACAGGCCTCTTCTCCTTAAAAGGGCAATTGATAGTATACTATCGCAAACTTATACAGACTGGGAAATAGTGCTTGTAAATTCAGGAGAAGACAGGGACTTAATTGAGTCAATCATGCATGATTTCAAATCTAAAAGTCCCAATGATATTATCCTTCTTCATATAAACTGTAATCTTCATATAGATGAATTAATTAATTTTGGAGTTTCAAGGAGTACCGGATGTTTTGTCACACTTTTAGATGATGATGACACGTGGGCCCCTTCCTTTTTAGAAGAATGTATTTCGCTTTTAAAAGGCAACGAGGGAGTAGATGGTGCTGTAACTCAGACCACTATCATTCAGGAAACATTAGAGGGGAACAATATTCGTTTTAAAAACAGTTATGTTTTTAATAACAGTCTACGAAGAGTTCGCGGTTGGAAAATAGCCAGATGCAACCTGTTTACAACTAATTCATTTGTCTATAAAAGAGAGGCCTATGACAAGATCGGAGGATATCGTAAAGAGATACCTTTGCTCGGTGACTGGGAGTTTAATATGCGTTTTTATCTGAAGTATAAAATTGGTGTTATACCGAAACCCTTGGCTAACTATCATAAGAGAATAGATGCCATGAATAGTGGTAAGGATTTCTATGCAAATACTTCATTAACTAAACATCTTATATATGATCGTATAATCAGAAGAGAATATCTCAAGCAAGGATTAACAAAAGGCCCTTTTCTTTTTTGCCTTTTAGTTTATCTATTTGGTTATATAAATTCGTTTATTAAATTGACTAAGAGTGTCATTTATCGTAGTGATCTTTTTTTCAAGCAATAATATTTAAAGACGGCATGTGGTAGAGAGTTTAATTTAGTAATAATAAAAGTGGATTTGGATGTATACAGTGGATTTTTTGAAATAAATACTGGCCCCCTTTTTGCAGACCAGGTAGTTCGCAAAGGGGACACAGCTTATGTAATTTTTTACTAAGTATAGTTTTTTTTGATCATCCATTCGATTTTCTTAGCTCTGTGAAAACTAACATTTGAAATTATAAATTTTAGGAGGATATATGAAAGGTATAATTCTTGCAGGCGGGACTGGTTCTCGCCTTTTTCCTTTAACCAAGGTAACCAATAAGCATTTGCTTCCTGTCGGAAAGTATCCTATGATTTTTCATGCCATTCACAAGCTAAAAAAAGCTGAAATAACGGATATTCTTATTGTGACAGGGAAAGAGCACATGGGTGATGTTGTGAACCTGCTTGGAAGCGGCCGTCATATGGGGGTAACCTTTACATATAAGGTACAAGACGAAGCGGGTGGTATTGCTCAGGCATTAAACCTGGCTGAACATTTTGTTGATATGGATCGGATGGTCGTTATTTTGGGGGACAATGTGTTTGAAGATGATATCACTCCGTTTGTACAAAATTTTTGTAAACAAAATACTGGTGCTAAATTATTATTACAACAGGTTTATGATCCACAGCGATTTGGTGTGGCAGAAATTCAGAATCAACGTATTGTGTCTATAGAAGAAAAGCCTCAGATACCTAAAAGCGATTATGCAGTTACGGGTATTTACATGTTTGACCACAATGTGTTTGATATCATTAAAACCCTAAATCCCTCGACGCGTGGAGAATTGGAAATTACGGATGTTAACAATGCATATATTGCTAGTGGAACATTAACTTATGATATCCTTCAGGGTTGGTGGACGGATGCAGGAACACATGCTTCACTTGCAAGAGCAAATGAGCTGGCGAAAAACATTAAATTCGGCGAAGAATTCGGTGAGATAAAATTGTAAAGTATTGAGGGGAAGGACGTATAGCATGCAAGTAATACCTTTAAGATTAACAGGCGCCAGTATAATAGAACCAATTGTTCATGGTGATCACCGTGGTTATTTTATGGAAAGCTACAATGAAAAAATCATGAAGCAGCACGGAATCAACTATGCTTTTATACAGGATAATCAGTCCTTATCTGCAGAAGCCGGTGTGATCCGGGGGTTGCATTACCAGCTGAACCCTAAAGCACAGACCAAGCTTATTCGTGTGCTTTCCGGAGCTATCTATGATGTTATTTTGGATATTCGAAAAAGCTCCCCAACATTCGGCCAGTGGGCTGGGGTGATCTTAAGTGAACATAATAGACGCCAATTACTGGTACCCAAGGGATTTGCTCATGGGTTCTGCACACTTGTTCCTAATACCCAGGTGCTGTATAAGGTAGACGAGTATTATTCACCTGAAAATGATCGTGGTATTCTGTGGAATGATCCTGCACTGGGAATTGATTGGCCGACCTCTCATGCTATTCTTTCAGAGAAGGATCAGAAGCATCCGACATTGGTCAATGCAGACATGAACTTTGACTAGAGGGATAATTAGCTCTCAGCTCAAAATAATAAGTTGTCGTTTATTCCATTTTCCTTTCAGACGCATAGATATAAGTTATTAAAGCACCTTTTTAGGAGGCCTGTATGAAACTTCTTGTCACCGGCGGTGCCGGATTTATTGGCAGTAACTTTGTATTGTATATGCTGCAACAGCACCCGGATTACGAAATTGTGAATGTAGATGCGCTTACGTATGCAGGTAATCTGGAAAATTTGAAATTCATTGAAAATCACCCTCATCATACCTTTGTGAAAGCAGATATTGCCGACGCGCAAGCGATTGATCAGCTGATGCAACAAGGAATTGATATGGTGGTGAATTTTGCAGCAGAGTCGCATGTGGATCGGAGTATTTTGGAACCGGAAGTATTTGTGAAAACGAACGTCCTTGGCACGCAGGTGCTGCTGAACGCAGCTAAAAAATATAATGTGACCAAGTTTGTACAGGTATCGACAGACGAGGTGTATGGGTCCCTGGGCGAAACAGGCTTGTTCACGGAAGAAACTCCGCTGCAGCCGAACAGTCCTTACTCTGCGTCCAAGGCAGGCGGGGATTTGCTGGTTCGTGCTTATCATGAAACCTTTGGTTTACCTGTAAATATCACGCGTTGTTCTAACAACTATGGCCCATACCAGTTCCCGGAGAAGCTGATTCCCCTCATGATCTCCCGTGCGTTGAGCGATCAGCAGCTGCCTGTATACGGGGATGGCTTGAACATCCGCGATTGGTTGTATGTAGAGGATCATTGCAGTGCCATTGATCTGGTCATTCACCAGGGTAAACTGGGTGAAGTATACAATATCGGTGGAAATAATGAGCGGACGAATGTGTATATTGTCAAAACGATATTGGAGGAGCTTGGCAAGCCGGAATCTCTAATATCGTATGTCCAAGATCGGCCAGGTCATGACCGCCGTTATGGCATTGACCCAACGAAGATCATGAATGAGCTGGGCTGGAAGCCAAAACACTCTTTTGAAACAGGCATTAAAGAAACGATTCGTTGGTACCTGGACAACAAAGAATGGTGGACCCGTATTCAATCCGGTGAATATCAGCAATATTACGCCAAGCAGTACGGTTCCCGTCTAGGAGATGCGTAAAATGAAGGTATTGGTTACCGGAGCATCCGGTCAGCTTGGCCAAGATGTGGTGAGCGTTTTTCAGGCTCAAGGGCATAACGTCGTTGGATACGATCGGGAACAACTGGATATAACCGATTTGGAGCAGGCCGTGAAGATCGTGGGACAGTATCAACCGGACGCGGTAATTCATTGCGCTGCGTATACGGCTGTGGATGCGGCCGAGTCTGACGTGGATGGGACTTATCAGGTGAATGCGACCGGAACACGCAATATGGCACTGGCAGCGGAAAAGGCAGGAGCCAAGCTGGTATATATCAGCACGGATTACGTATTTGATGGGATGGCCGAGCAGCCCTACCATGAGTATGATCATACAAATCCGCAGAGCATCTACGGGAAGTCCAAACGAGCGGGCGAGGTTTTAACCCAGACGCTTTCCTCCAGATACTTTATTGTTCGCACTTCCTGGGTATATGGATTTCACGGCAACAATTTTGTAAAAACCATGCTGAAGCTTGGACAGGAAAAGCCGCATCTTCAGGTTGTGAACGATCAGAAAGGCTCGCCTACCTATACAGTGGATTTAGCTCGTTTTTTAGCCGAATTGGTCCAAACCGAGAAGTATGGCATATATCACGCATCCAACAGTGGTTCTTGCACCTGGTATGAGTTTACACAAGCGATTTTTCAGGATGCGGTGGAACTTATGGGTGTGCAAATCATGGCCACTCTGGAGCCGTGTAGCACAGAACAATTTCCCAGACCCGCAGCTCGCCCGCGCAATTCAGTTATGGAGCATATTGCGATACGGACAAATGGGCTGCATGATTTGCGGGATTGGCGCGAAGCACTGCAGGATTTTATGAAAGAGTATATTAGCAACCTTAGCTGAGTTCTGCTGAACCTAAGAGGAGGTCCTAATAGTCCTGCTTTAGTTGTACTGATTTTGAATAAATTATCAAAAAGTCGGGTTTTACTCGGCTTTTTTTATTTTATTGAAACATTTTCCATGTTCTTGCGTCTATTAGATATAATATAAACACTTTACAGATTGGCAACAGTTCTTTGAAATTATACTGGTTTGCTCTATGATAGTAATAAGAACATTTGGAGTAAATACGCCAAAATCTCATAAACGAGGAACTTGTAAGCTATGATTAAATCCGTAAGCGTTCATATTGTAACGTATAACAGTGAAAAAGATATCCAAGAGTGTTTAAAGGCTGTCAGCAAGCAAAGCTACCTTCCGCAGGAAGTAATTATCATAGATAATCTATCCAAGGATCAGACGAGGGAACAAGTTAAAGAAATAGCTCATTTGTTTGGTTCAAAACTCAAGTTTATCTCTAATGTTCAAAATGTCGGTTTTGCTCCTGGTCATAATCAGGCTATAGGGTTGAACAATACGGATTATGTGCTAGTACTTAATCCAGATGTTACGTTAGGCTCTGATTACGTTGAACGCCTGATTGCAGTGATGGAGCACAATAAGCACATAGGCAGTGCTACAGGTCAATTACTGCGTAAGGAGAACCGGGAGATGGTCGATAGCACGGGTATTGTTATGAATTCTGCTAGAAGAGCCTTTGATCGCGGAGCAGGAGAACCTTCAGTTCTGTGGTCTGAATCAGGGAAAGTATTTGGTGTTTCTGGTGCAGCGGCGATGTACTCCAGGCGAATGATTAATGATATCGCTCTAAATGGGGAGTTTTTTGATGATAGCTTTTTTGCGTACAAAGAAGATGTGGATGTGGCGTGGCGGGCAGCCTTGCTTGGCTGGGAGGCTTACTATGATGCTTCAGCGGTAGCCTACCATGAACGTGGTTGGAAGGAAGCGAGTCGTACTTCTCAATCGTTGTTTGTGCGGAGGCTCTCATATATTAATCGATATAAAATGATGTATAAAAATGATACTTTCTCTGAGTGGATGAAAAATATTATTTCTCTCCTTTCATATGAGATAGCAAGTAATCTGTATTTTCTTTTGAGAGAGCCAAAAGTGCTTGTTGCTTGGAAGACTTTTTTCAAAGAACTGCCCGGACTTAGGGAGAAAAGAAGTCAACTTAGAAAAAAGATTGCCCTTCGTCATCATCAAGATAAATCAAAAGCTCAATAAATACATTGATTTACTGAAAAAACCATCGAATGCGTGTTCCTTTTTGGAAATATATAGTATAATTGAAACGTGCAACCGATAGAGCTGGCAAGGGCGGTCGGCTAACTCTCCCGAGGAGGGGGGTGAAGCCTGTGACAGTGTTTGAGGCGCTCAGTTTAATGCTGACGTTCGGGGCGTTAATCGTCACACTGTTAGAGTTTAACAAACGAAAATAGACCGCCCCCGCAAGGAAGGGTCTATTTTCGGCCTGATTGTTCCAAAACCGTCCGCTCTTGGAGCGTTGGTTGCGCAGGGGCTGGCTGGCACCAGCCCTTTTTCCATGTATATCTTACCACGATGAATTTTAGACCTCAACCGAGGATTTTACAAAAATCTAATAAACGACTTCCAATGAACAATATATAGATCGAAATGATTTCGTTTGTCTATATTTGCACTTTGGAGTGACAGGAATCGAACTTTGCATAATCCTTCTAAACTATGTAAGGTTACAAGTTATGTGCTTTTTTGCGCCCCGTGGTCTACGCGGTATGCTATAATAGGCGATAGTAGAATAGATTACTGAATTTGTCAGGAGCGTTTTAAATATGGATGTAAGCATACTGGTCGTCAACTATAATACGTGTCAATTGACGCTGGATTGTTTGCAGTCGGTGTATGGGTCCAAGACGCAATACCGATATGAAGTGATTGTTATTGATAATCACTCCAGTGACGGATCTGTTGAGGCTATTCGTGCTGCATACCCGGAGATTATGTTGATAGCCAATGAGGATAATACAGGTTTTGCCAAGGCAAACAATCAGGGAATGGAAGTAGCCAGCGGGCGTTATGTATTGTTATTGAACTCCGATACGTTGGTGCAACCGGACACGCTGGATACAATGATTCAGTTTATGGATACGCATCCGGAGATGGGGGCATCGGGCTGTAAGGTTATCTTGCCAGATGGCTCGCTAGATAAGGCTTGTAAGCGTGGATTTCCAACGCCGTCAGCTTCTTTTTACTACGCTTTCGGCTGGTCGAAGCGTTACCCGGATAACCCGAAGTACAATCAATATCAGCTTGGGCATCTAAGCCCGGATGATGAGTATCCAGTAGATGTACTGGTAGGTGCTTTTATGCTGGTGCGCCGGGAGACGATTGACCAGGTCGGGGGGTTGGACGAAACCTTTTTTATGTATGGTGAGGATATTGACTGGTGCTACCGGATTAAGCAAGCCGGGTGGGGCATTTACTACTACCCGCGCACATATATTATTCATATCAAAGGGGGCAGCGCTCGCCGCCGTCCTTTGAAAATTATTTATGAGTTTCATAGAGCTATGTGGGTATTTCATCGTAAGCATTATAAACAGCAATACAGTTGGATCACCAATATGGCTGTATATGCGGGAATTACGGTGAAGTTTGGAATGGCCTTTCTAAAAAATAAGTTGTCCGCACCGGTCAAGCCGGACGGCGGGGAACAATCTCGTACTGAGGTGAAAGCATGATACGCAGAAATCAGCGTTTTTTAACCCAATTATATATTGTGGCGGATTTCGCGGTCATTCAGTTGTCCTTTCTGATCGCTTGGTTTTTCAAATTTGAAAGTGAATGGATCACCTATACAGAACCGCTTCCTATTCAAGTATATGGAGGCTGGAGCTTAATCTACGGCCTGATTGCCGTAGTGCTGGGGATGTTATTTTCGCTCTATTCGCCCAAACGCAAAAAACGATTTGCAGATGATGTATTTCGCGTCACCCAGATTCATATCGTTGGACTGTTCGTGCTGTTGAGTGTGATGTTCTTCGTGAAACAAATTGATATCTCGCGGTCCTATCTGGCAATCTATATGGTTGGAAACGTGCTGCTTATTTTGTTTTATCGATTTTTCTTGAAGCAAGTTCTTAAAGCTCTCCGTCAAAAAGGGTACAACAAACAATTCATGCTTATTCTTGGGGCGGGTACTCTAGGCCAGCGATTTTATCATAACCTTGGACAGTATCCTGATCTGGGATACGAGGTAGTGGGTTTTCTGGATGATAAGCGGCATTGGAGTGAAGAGGAAGAGGCGCATTTCCGCCCGATTCTTGGAGGCTTAGATCAATTGGAGGCTACGCTGTCGCGTCTGATGATTGACGAGGTCATTCTGGCGCTGCCGCTGGATGCTCATGATAAGTACCCCAAGATTATCAACATGTGTGAAAAGGCTGGAGTGCGCACGCTTATAATCCCCGACTTTTTCGATTATTTGCCGGCTCGCCCGTACTTTGATAACTTTGCAGGTATGCCGATGATCAATGTGCGGGATATTCCACTGGATGTAGCGGGGAATCGATTGTTTAAGCGCCTATTCGATATTTTATTCTCTTTATTCGCGATTCTCCTGACCTCTCCGATCATGCTAGCAGTAGCGATTGGTGTGATGATTACATCCAGAGGGCCAATCATTTTTAAGCAGGAGCGGGTAGGCTTGAATCGTCGCACCTTCCGAATGTACAAATTTCGTTCGATGAAGGTGTTACCACCTGGAACTGAAGATACGGGCTGGACGACTGCTAATGACCCAAGACGCACACGTTTTGGTACTTTTATTCGTAAAACGAGTCTTGACGAGCTGCCACAGTTTTTCAACGTACTGTTAGGTGATATGAGTGTCGTTGGCCCACGTCCGGAACGGCCCTATTATGTGGATCAATTCCGTGAGGAAATTCCAAAATACATGGTGAAGCATCATGTTCGTCCTGGAATTACAGGTTGGGCACAGAGTAACGGTTTACGTGGAGATACATCTATTGAGGAACGGATTAAGCACGACATCTTCTATATTGAGAACTGGTCGCTCTTATTCGATATTAAAATTATTTTTCGTACAATTCGTAACGGCTTCAAAAACGCTTATTAATTCAGAGCACCCTTCGGCTTAGCCGGAGGGTATTTTTGTGTCTATTACACTTCCATAGCCAACGTCCCGAGATTTCAATAATAAGGCCAATGAATACGCGCTTCACCAGTTCAGCACTATTTTGCCTACTTATATGTACATTTTTTAGTTCAGCTGATATAGAGCTGTTTTGAGTAGGTGTATGTAGGGTATTGACCTGTACGAAAAGGATGTGACACCCTATGAAACGAGTGATTGCTGCGGTTATTCTTTTAATGTTAATCGGTACATTTTTACTGGCTTATAAAGGACAATCTACAGAAGAACATACTGGCTTTACCACACACCGCGTAATTTCGCATGCCATGGGAGCCGTTGATGGTTTGGCTTATACCAATGCGCGTGAAGCGTTTGTAGAAAATTATAAAAAAGGCAGCCGTGTATTCGAGGTCGACCTGATGTTTACTTCGGATGGACATTTGGTGGCACGCCATGAATGGACAGAATCCTTTACAAAACAAATGCAACAGGAACACGCAGTTGCTACAGAGCAGGGCGGAAAGCCCTGGAGCTATCATCAATTTAAAAACACCCCTATACACGGTTCCTATACTCCACTAGATTGGAAGGATGTATTGGATTTATTGGAAAAGTACCCGGATGCCTATATTGTGACCGATACGAAAGAGCAGGACTTTGCCCAAATCAAACGGTTGTGTGCACAACTGACCCTTCAGGCTCAGGAGAAAAATCCCGAACTTTTATCTCGTATTGTCCCTCAAATTTATAATGAGGAAATGCTGCAAACATTGCGGAGTATCTATCCTTATACATCCATTATTTATACGCTCTATGCTACAGAAGATACGGATGACCAGATCATTCAATTTGTTCAACAACATGATATAACGGCAGTAACTTTACCGGAAAATCGCGTGAGTGGTGCCTTAGTTGAAAGTTTGCGTCAGGCAGGGGCAGTGTGCTATGTAAATACGATTAACGAGTTAAAGGATGCTACTGAGTACGAACAGATGGGTGTAAGAGGTTTCTATACAGACGTTTTAACGGAAAAAGAACTTAGTAGAGGCAGTTGGTTGTATGCACTGAGACCATAAGCTGTCTGAACTCGGTGTTCCCATTTGATACGAACATTGACACCTTTTAAGCACTGTCATAGACTTAGCATAGAACGCTTTTGGATATTGGAATTCGGTTCGACTGGATCATGACAAAAGCAATGGATGCTGGAGGAATGTGTGTTGGCAGATTCAATTCAATCATGGAGGCATGTGTTTAAGCTTGATCCTGAAAAGGAACTGAATGATGAGGCGCTTGACGCCGTGTGTATGTCTGGTACGGATGCGATTATGGTAGGAGGTTCATCAGGTATTACCTACGAAAATACGGTGGATTTGCTGTCGAGGGTTCGCCGTTATGAGGTGCCGTGTGTGCTTGAGGTGTCCGATCTGGAAGCTGTAGTACCAGGGTTTGATCTATATATGATTCCTATGGTACTGAATACCGCTGACAGTAATTGGATTCTAGGACAGCACCAACGTGCGATTGAACAGTTTGGTTATATGATCCCTTGGGATTTGCTTGTGACGGAAGGATATATTGTTTTGAACGGTGATTCTACAGTCGCTAAGCTTACCGGAGCAGATACTTCGCTGGATACTTCATCTGCCACCTCATATGCACAGATTGCTGACAAGCTCATGCATCTGCCGATTGTATATGTGGAATATAGCGGTGCTTTTGGGGATATGGAGCTGGTGCAAAAAATACATCGCAGTACAGAGCATTCTCGTGTCCTATACGGGGGAGGTATCGTGGATAAATCTACCGCGTTACAAGCGGCTGCTGTTTGTGACACCATTGTAGTAGGAAACATCATTTATCGTGACTTGGCGAAGGCGCTGGAGACGATAGCTGTGAAATTGGAAGTATAGAACGTGATTTTATGGAAGTTCAGGGAAAGGAGCATGCACGCATGCAATCAATAGATATACACGAGGCGGTAGCTCGCCTTAATCCACCTCAGCGTCAGGCTGTGGAGGCGGTAGATGGTCCACTGCTGATTATGGCTGGCGCAGGCAGTGGTAAAACACGGGTGCTCACGCACCGAATAGCTTACCTCATCGCGACCCGCAAGACGGCTCCATGGGGTATTTTGGCGATTACCTTTACGAACAAGGCAGCGCGTGAAATGCAGGATCGCGTATCCAAGCTGATTGGCCCACAGGGAAGAGATGTGTGGGTATCCACCTTCCACTCGATGTGTGTGCGTATTTTACGTCGGGATATCGAGCGGATTGGATTTACCTCGAATTTCAGCATTTTGGATTCTACGGATCAATTGTCTGTCATTCGGAGCTGTATGAAGGATCTGAATATAGACACCAAAAAATTTGAACCCAAAGCGGTTCAGTCTATGATGAGTACGGCAAAAAATGAACTGGTCACTCCCGAAATGTATGAGCGCAAGATTGGCGACTATTTTGAAGGTATTGTGGCGAAGGTATATACCAAGTACCAACAGCGGCTCAAAAACAACAACTCTCTTGATTTTGATGATTTGATCATGGCAACGATTCAGCTGTTTAAAGAAGTACCTGAGGTACTGGATTTCTATCAGAAGAAATTTCAATACATTCATGTTGATGAATATCAGGATACGAACCGTGCGCAGTACATGCTGTGCAAAATGCTGGCCGACAAGCATCACCGGATTTGCGTAGTAGGTGACAGTGACCAATCCATCTATCGGTGGCGAGGTGCCGATATTAGCAACATTTTGAATTTTGAAGAGGACTACCCGGAAGCGCGTACCATTTTGCTGGAGCAGAACTACCGGTCCACCTCGAATATTCTCAATGCTGCCAATGAAGTCATTGGTCAAAATACAGGCCGCAAGCCGAAAAAACTATGGACTGACAAAGAAGGCGGCGCCAAGATTAAGGTTTACCGTGCTGATTCTGAACATGATGAGGGCTACTTTATCGCCTCAGAAATTCATAAGAATATTAAAGCGGGCAAAAGCTATAGCCATCATGCCATTTTGTACCGTACGAATGCTCAGTCTCGGGTTGTCGAGGAAATTCTGATTAAATCAGATATTCCTTATCAGATCGTGGGCGGTATCAAGTTCTATGATCGGAAGGAAATTAAGGATTTGCTGGCGTATCTTCGCCTGCTCTCCAATCCTGACGACGACATCAGTTTGATCCGAATCATTAATGTGCCAAAACGAAGCATCGGAGACACAACTGTCGGCAAATTGCAGGCAGCTGCAGCGGAACGTGGAGTTTCGATTTTCCGTGTCCTTCAAGTGGTAGATGATTTGGGCTTTGCAGGACGTACGCGCAATGCGTTGGTAGAGTTTTACGATATGATCGAAGGTTTAAGTCGTATGGTAGACTACCTGTCGGTTACCGAGTTAACAGAAAAAATGCTGGAAACCACCCAATATCGATTGGAACTGCAAAACGAGAATACACTCGAGTCACGCTCGCGTTTGGAGAATATTGATGAGTTCCTGTCGGTAACTATGGAATTTGAAAAAGGAACGGAAGACAAGTCACTTGTTTCCTTCCTGACCGATCTTGCTCTAATTGCCGATATTGATTCCATGAATGACGATGAAGAGGAGCAGAGTGATGCGGTTGTATTAATGACCATGCATAGCGCTAAAGGACTGGAGTTTCCTATCGTATTTATCGTTGGGATGGAGGAAGGGGTATTCCCTCACAGCAGGGCCTTTTTGGATAATGAAGAGCTGGAGGAAGAGCGCAGATTGGCGTACGTCGGGATTACCCGTGCTGAGGAGCAGTTGTTCCTCACATGCGCACAGATGCGCACTCTGTTTGGACGTACCACAGCTAACCCGCCTTCCCGCTTTCTCGAAGAGATTCCGGATGAGTTAAAAGAAGATACGATCATCAAGCGTGACCGCTACCGTCGTTCAGGCAATGTAGGAGGATCTTATGGTGGTCGCGGACTGGGCAAAAGCAGTGGCAGCAACTTTGGTGGAGAGCGCTCGTTTGATACGATGAGCCGTAGTGGCTCGTCTGCCTCCGCGTCGCCCCGCGTAACAGTGACCACTTCCTCGCCCGCAAAACCAACTTCGACTGCTTCGACAGGAGGTCCATCCATTTTTGCTGCCGGAGACAAGGTACAGCATGGCAAATGGGGAATTGGAACCATTGTAGCTGTAAAAGGGACTGGCAATGATATGGAACTTCAAATTGCTTTCCCGGCTCCGGTAGGGGTTAAACGACTGCTGGCTGGCTTTGCACCTATTACAAAAGTAGAATAAATCTCAAACATCATTAAATCTCGAACCTCATGAGTGGCAGTTTGGCTTAGGCCTCTGCCCTGATGAAGTTCCCGGAGGGATACGCCTGCATGAACCCAATGCACAGGATGGAGCAGCTTGTTGCTGAACTGAACACATATAACTATCATTACTACACACTGGATGAACCCAAGATCAGCGACAAAGAATATGATGTGCTTTATGACGAGCTGGTAGCGCTCGAACAGACGAGCGGTCTTGTGCTGCCGGATTCGCCGACACAGCGTGTGGGTGGGGAGTTACTCAAAGGTTTCACACCGCATCGCCACCTTGCCCCATTATGGAGCCTTGATAAAGCTCAGAATATGGAACAGCTGCGTGCATGGAACGCGCGTGTTGTGAAACTGGTTAATGATTACAATACCAAGAACCCGGAGAAACCTTTGCCATCTCCAGGCTATGCGATAGAACTTAAATTCGATGGACTGACGCTGAACCTGACGTATACAGATGGACAGCTTGTACAGGCTTCTACCCGCGGTAATGGCGTGGTGGGTGAGGGAATACTGGCACAGGTGAAGACGATTAAATCTGTGCCACTTACAATTCCTTTTCGAAATGGAACCATTGAAGTACAGGGAGAAGGGATCATGAATCTCTCTGTATTGTCCAAATATAATGAGACTGCCGTGGACCCTCTTAAAAATGCACGCAACGCCGCAGCTGGTGCTTTGCGCAACTTGAATCCCAAAGTGACAGCAGAACGCCGACTGAATGCATTTTTCTATAATGTAGGCTATGCGGACCGTATTCAGTTTAACAGCCACCAGGAGATGATGACCTTCCTGCGTGAAAATCATTTCAAGGTAAACCCATACCTAACTTACTTTGATAATTTTGATGATGTAATGGAGCAGTTAATTGAGATTGAAGAATCCCGTGCCGGTTTGGATTATCTTATTGATGGGGCAGTATTGAAAATTACAGATATGCGCACACGTGAGATTCTCGGATATACCGATAAATTCCCACGCTGGGCGGTGGCATATAAGTTCGAAGCAGAGGAAACGACTACGGTGCTTAACTCGGTCGAGTGGAATGTAGGAAGAACCGGGAAGATCACTCCACTGGCTAGGGTAGAACCGGTAGAGCTGGCGGGAGTCACTGTACAAAATTGTACGCTGAACAATGCTGGTGATATCGAGCGTAAGAACCTGAAGTTTGCCTTGGGGGCGCGTGTGTTTATTCGTCGCTCAAACGATGTTATTCCTGAGATTTTGGGAAAAGTAACATCTGAGAACGATGGGGAGGAAATTGTTGTTCCAGAGCATTGTCCAGCTTGTGGATTTCCGTTGCAGCAGCGAGGCGCCCATTTATTTTGTGACAATAAGCTAGGTTGTAAACCACAAATTGTGGCCCGCATTTCCCATTTTGCATCACGTGATGCCATGGACATTGAGACGTTCAGTGACAAAACAGCTATCCAACTGCATGATGAACTGGGAGTTCGTGAACCTGCGGATCTGTATACTCTGCAATATGATGATCTTGTGAAGTTGGAGCGGTTTGGTGAGAAAAAGGCCAATAACCTCTTGGCGGCACTTGAAAAGAGTAAGGAGAGAGATTTGGCCTCTTTCCTTTATGCTCTGGGCATACCGAATACCGGTAAAGCGACGACACGCATGTTGGCTGAACACTATCGTGATTTGCACAAGACGATGTCCGCTACGGTGGATGAACTGATAGAACTGCCGGATGTAGGTGGGATTGTAGCTGAAAGCATTGTTGCATTCTTTGCCGATCCGTTTACTCAAGCAGGGATTGAGAAGATGCTGTCTCTAGGGGTAAAAGCTCAGGCTCCCGAAGCTCCACAGGTGAAAAAGACAGACAGCTTTTTCAGTGGCAAAACGGTTGTGCTTACAGGTACCTTGCATCAGCTTACGCGTGATGAAGCTGCGTCAAGGCTGGAGGCGCTGGGAGCCAAAGTTGCCGGATCTGTATCGAAAAAGACGGATCTAGTCATAGCTGGTGAAAAGGCTGGGAGCAAGCTGGCTAAGGCACAACAGCTCGGAATCGACACCATAGAAGATGAGGATGAATTCATCAGACTGTTAGAACAAGAATAATAGTTTTTATAATGAGGGCAGTCATTCCGTTCCAGAGCGGAGTGGCTGCCTTATTATCTGTTATATAGTAAAGAACAAGAGTATAAAAAAGTGCTTGCTAAATAACTTTAGGCATGATATATTATTAGACGTTGCTTTGAGAATAGCATTTCTTGAAGCGAGGTTGTTGAAAAGATAATCAAAAAAAGATTTGACAAGTAAGCAACTAACATGGTATGATCTAATTCCTGACTCGTTACACAAACGAAGACAGACAAGTTCTTTGAAAACTGAACAAATGGATGATGAAATAAAGATTACTTCTTTTATAAAGAAGAATCGCTAGCTTTAAAAATGAGCTAATCGCTCTTTCTATAAACCAACTTCGGTTGGTCTTTAATGGAGAGTTTGATCCTGGCTCAGGACGAACGCTGGCGGCGTG
>RCUE01000066.1_pt1 | contig 49870 bp, 44 predicted proteins | sample 2166111 | NCBI WGS metagenome assembly RCUE01 (sample SAMN09930795, study PRJNA488358) | compost metagenome | feature: garden; material: soil; isolation source: compost soil in phenylacetonitrile-enriched culture | place: Germany: Experimental Botanical Garden Goettingen | collected 2016-01-27 | reverse complement strand
GACTTCAGTGTGGGAAGCAGATTGCTCCTCAGCCATACATCAGCCTCCTGTGTGGTGTATATATGCATTTAAACATTTGTTATATCCCCATCATAATATACCCCCACGGGGTATGTCAACATTCCAGGAAAATGTCACTTTTTCGCCTTGATTTTCGCCACTGTTTCTACTCAAGCGAATTAAATTGATCAAAATAAGGCTGTAGCAACTCTAACTGTTCCTCATAATCTTTTCTATCCCTCTCAGATAAACGATCTGGATATAGTACACCTTTGGCCCCTGTAATGCGGGGTACATACTCGTAGAACTTCGTGAACAGTACACGAAACTTTACAAATTCATCCTCAGTCAGAACCTTTTTCGCATAGTCCAGCTCGACCTGTAAATCGATGCCTGCGTGGGCCTTTGCATCTAATGTGCCCGTAATGGCAGAATCACCGCCATCTTTTTTACCATCGTCCGTTTGGGTTAGCGCTTTCCCCTGATTCAACTTGTCATAATACGGCTCCAGCTTGGCAGATATATGATCGTATTCACGCTGTTCCTCTGCGCTTAAGCGCTCCTTGTGGAGTGCGCCGTTTTCATCCGTCATTTTCAGATTATAGGCCCCGAGTTCTCTCAATAACCCTATAAAAACAGTGAACTCCTCTTTCGTTAAATGCCCCTGCACCTGCTGCAACTTGGATTCTACTCTATTATATTCCTCTGGCGATCCTCCCATTTCAATTAGCTTTTCCTGTGAACCATATATTGTATCCGCCAAATAAGTGTAAGTAGCAAAAGCACCTGTTGGAATTAGTAATAACACTACGAGAAGAGTTATCACAATATACCTTTTCATAGATTTAGGTCCTCCTTTTTCAAGCCGTTCAATTTGACCCATAATGTTTTCTTTTAATTCAGCCGGAGCCAATATGTGGTCATCATCCTGCTGCATCACCCTACGTAGTTCTTGCTCAAGCTTCATGGATCTTCTCCACCTTTCCGATTAGAAAATGTTCCTGCTGCTCTTTCGATCGAAGCTTTTGCAAAGCCGCGTGAATTCGTGATTTCACCGTGCCTAACGGTATCTCTAAAATATTGGAGATTTCCTCTTGGGAATATTCCTGCAAATAGTGCAACACAATTACCTGTTTAAGCTTGAACGAAAGCTGCTGAACTGCTTGGAGCAATACATGATTTGCAACCTTGTCCACAATTTCCTCAGAAAAATCATGAGATGTATGAAGTTCGAGCCTTTTTGCTTTGCTTGTGATTCGTAGCCTCATCCATTGTTTTCTACGGTAAGCCCGGATCTGACGCATAACGACCCCCATTAGCCAAGGATGAAAAGGACGTCTTTCGTCAAATTGCCCAAGTGATTTATATACATGAATATAAATTTCCTGCACCACATCATCAGCATCCACTTTCTCTTCCAACAAAAAATGCACCGTTCTATAGACTGTATGAATTGTTTGATCATACAGTTCTCTGTAAGCCTCACGACTGCCAGCCAGCGTCTCCGTAACAAGAGCAACCATCAAATCATTCTTTATCAAATTTGCCCGCCTCCTTGCGTTGTCCAATCCTGATCTCCCCCTTTCTTTCATCTCACATCTATATATTTGGCAGGAAACCAAAATATCGTTCGATTCTGTCTCAACATCAGGAAAATAGTCTCCGCATAATCATTCTTTAGCAGGACTACTCTTTTGGTAATATATTGATATAATATTAAAGTTGCAATTCCCATTTGTCTTGTATATATACAAACGAGCAATAATAACAAATCATACGTCGAAGGAGCTTATTAGAAGTCAATGAAAATAAAGATTACACCCTTGTTACGGCTTATCCAAGGCCTGTTGTGGTTTAAAATCCTTGTAATCATTATCGCAGGATGTGTATTTATTTCAGCCCAACCGACAGGTGGGGAGTCTCGGTTAATCCATATGGCCTCCCGCACGCTATCCATCACACCTCCACTTGAAGGTTCTACCGCTCATATGGTCGGATTTGTATTCGGAAAATTGCTCTTTCGATTACTTCCTACAATAATGATCTTGCTGTTTATTGCGACAAAAAAGTATAAACTCACCCTTACTTTACTGCTTTTCGTATCCATTTTTGGTTTGAACATCAACGGAATAGACCCTTTCTTTCCCGTTCATATCTGCATGCTTATTTCAATTCTGGTTCACAAACCATCTCGTATGTACTTAAAACAGATACCTCTGCCCGCAAAGGAAGCCGAAGATATCTCGATTGCAAAACGGTAAAAAACTCCCCTGGACTGAAATGGTTCACGTATCAGTCCAGGGGAGTTTTTTAGTTCAATTCGCCTAATTTCAAGCCTTCGCGCGTGTTTCCTTAGCAAGTACGGCAAAGCTTATTAGCGCACCAACCTCGGCTATAGCTATAACGACCGCCATGGGTACGGGGGTTGTTCCACTCCCCAAGCCTACTAGCGGTGAAGCGATGGAACCCAGCAATAGAGGCAACAAACCAAGCATAGCGGACGCACTGCCTGCGGAGCGCTGCTGACTCTGCATTGCCAATGAAGTCGTCGTTGTACTTACAATCCCTACGCAGGAAACGACAAAAAACAGAGGAACTAAAACAGCAAACAATTGGCCTCCGGTAAAGGCTACAGTAAGCAAGCTGATTCCGGCTACAGCCGCAATGACCAGACCCGACAAGAGTAACTGTCGTTCGCTGAAGCGACCCACAAGTCTACCCGTTAACTGGGAAAACAGTACAATCCCCAAACCATTCACTGCAAAAATGATGCTATACGTCTGAGGGGAAACCCCGAAAATATCCTGAAGCACGAATGGTGAGCCAGCGATATACGCGAACATCGCTCCCGTAATCAGCGCCTGTGAGAAGGCATAGCCCATAAAGCGTCGATCGGCAAACAGATGACCGAGTGTTCCTAGCGTCTGCTTCAAGCCACCGGATGAGCGGCGGTTCGTTGGCAACGTTTCTGGCAAACCCAACACGACGGCAATCAGCATAGCCACGCCCACTACACAAAGCACCATGAATACACCACGCCAGGAAACAAAGTTCAATATGACACCGCCCAGTACCGGTGCAGCAATGGGGGCCACGCCGTTCACCAGCATGAGCAGTGAGAAAAAGCGTGTCAACTCTTTGCCCGAGTAAAGATCACGGGCTACAGCTCTGGAAATTACGATCCCCGCCGAGCCCGTAAGCCCTTGAATAAAGCGAAGCGCAATGAGCATACCGATATTCGGCGCAAACACGCATAACAGCGAAGCAGCAGCGTACAGAATGAGCGAGATCACCAGCGGTCCTCTGCGACCTCTCACATCGCTAAGAGGACCAGCAACGATCTGGCCAACGGCCAGTCCCAACAGACAGGCGGTCAAACTAAGCTGCGCCAATGAAGTAGTCGTATGCAAATTGTCGGCTAATGTAGGCAGCGACGGCAAATACATATCTATGGACAACGGCCCGAAAGCACTCAATGCACCCAGGACAAAGGCGATCCATAATATTCGCGATTTGGTCATATCTGCGGCAACCATAACAGTATTGGATAACCGGTTCATAATAATAATCATCCTTTTCACAAAAATATAAATAATTACTTCAATACATCATGATATCACTCATTTCGTCTGGCTTCGAATAATTACACGCTAATCCGCAATTTTTTTTCAAAACTGCTATATATCAGGCAGGAATTTACCAATTTCAGGTCGAATTATACGGTAACCAAAACAAAAATTTGTGGAATCTGGAGAATGATAATGGTCTATGATGGAGTGCTACTGGGTCTCATTGTAGGTCTGTTCAGAGGAGGCTGGCGGCAAGGTCTGATCCGTTTCAGTCAAATTCGCCTTATAGCCGGCTGGATGTTCCCTGTGCTGCTGCTGGTACAATTCATTATTTTTTATGCCCAGGAAAAGTGGGCTTGGCTGGCAGCCATTAACGGGTATCTATTTATGGGAGTCTACGTGGTTGGATTGATATTTCTCTGGTTGAACAGACATCATAAGGGATTCAAACTTATTATAATGGGCGTATTGATGAATTTTATCGTTATGGCGGTGAATGGCGGCAGGATGCCGGTCTCGTTGAGCGCTTCGGAGGTGCTGGGTCCCTATTATACAGATATGCTTAAATCCGGAAGTGTCATCTCGAAACATTACATGATGGATGCGAGCACGCGTCTATCATTGCTTGGTGACATTATTCCTCTCTCCAAGCCCTATCCCCGCACGCAGGTAATTAGTATTGGGGATGTTGTTATGAACTTCGGGATGTTCCTGTTTATCCAAAGCATTATGGTCGTGAAGAGAACTAAGGATAAGCAGCAAGAAACCAATCCCCGCCACGCCTAGTGCACACCTTATTCCAAGGAAGGGAGGGAACCCTATGAAAAACTTGAAATACTCCCGTGTCATTATCAATGCTATTATCGTGGCTTCTGTCATAATTGCTTTGACTTCCGGTTACAAAATCGGGGGCTAGTCACCGATAAGAAAAAAAGGAAGCACAGGCTCAACAAAACAGGCTGGATTCCGGCCTGTTTTTTCATGTGAAATTTTCGATTACAAAATTGTAAATTATCCCATTCACCCCTGGTAGCTTTGACATCAAGATACGACAAGGCAGGAGAAGAAATGATGAGTATAATAAAAAAGCTGCAAGAACGGGTTACCGCGACGGGAATATACGTGTTTTCCATATGTATGGTAGGCGTGATCGTCCTCCTGTATACGAACCAATGGTCCTTTTTGCACTATACGACAACAGAGTGGGTCACGATCTATTCCCTATTGGGAGCCGTTCTGATTCTGGAGCATTTTACATTCCAGCTACCCCCAGCCAGTAACAAGCAGTCCATGGATTCCTCCGTGTATCTGGCTTGTATTTTTGTGCATGGCACCGAAATTGCTATTCTAATTTTGCTGTTAAATGTAATCATTTCTATATTTCGGCACACAGAGCTGTCCTGGTGGAAGCATACCGTCAATTTTTCTATTTACGCCCTTTCCATTTTCCTGTCTTCAACAGTATTTGAACTAAGCGGCGGAACGCAGGGAGCTTTAAACCAAGATCATTTCGCTTCCTACCTGCTGGCGTTGATTTGCTACTTTGCGGTGAACACCATCACACTGGGCATCTACTTTTATATCGCATACAAAGGGTCCTTCAATGAGCTTAAACAGGCTTTTTTGGCTGAATCCCTGCTCGTATACTTATGTACACTCATTCTGTCTTTGGTATTGACTACGCTGATTTATTACAACGGCATTTTAGGACTTTTGCTGTTCCTTGGGCTAAGCATGCTCCTGTCTCACGCATTCAAGCAAATGTTCACGCTGTATCGGGAAATCGAAGAAAAAGCGAACATGGATCGCAGAACAGGGCTATACAATCACAGCTACTTTGAAAATACACTTGAAGCTGAATTAAATATATCGAGATCCGAGAATACTCCCCTCAGTCTGGCGCTGATTGATATTGATGATTTCAAAAAATACAATGATCATTTCGGTCATCTTAAAGGCGATCAGCTACTGGGATTTCTCGGTGAGTTTCTTAAGAAGGAAACCTCCGACACCCCCATCACCGTATCCCGCTACGGTGGAGAAGAATTCACCCTGCTTATGCCTGATCATACCGCTGAACAAGCTTATGAAATAGTCAATGCTATTCGAAAAAGATTAAATGATTCTCGTTATGAGGGTGTCGAAATTTTTCCACATGGCTGTCTGTCCTTCTCCGCAGGTATTGCCCAAAGCCGCATTGACATCTACGACAAATCACAGCTGGTCGATCTGGCGGATAAAGCCCTGTACTACGCCAAGAAACAGGGCAAAAACATCGTTCATACGCATGGAAGCTTAAATGAAGTGGAGCGTGAGGTGGATCTGGGGCAGGATATTCGTGATCTTGAGCAGCAGCTTAATTTGTTCTTATACAAGGATATTAATACCTTCAAGCATTCAAAACGGGTGTTCAGATATGCAGCAGACATGAGCGATGTGCTTCAACTCGGACCGGAGGATAAGCGGCGTTTCATACTAGGAGCTCTCATTCATGACATTGGTAAACTGGAGATTCCCTGGAATATCCTCAATAAAAAAGAGAAGCTGTCCGGTGAGGAATGGCAGATGGTGCAAGCGCATGTCATGTGGGGCAAACGTATTGTTGAAGCCAACGAACGATTCGTAGATTTGATTCCTTTTGTGGAGCTGCATCATGAACGTTATGACGGAGGAGGCTATCCGTTTGGCTTTAAGGGCGAGCAAATTCCACTTTTATGTCGGATGCTGACGATCATCGACTCTTTTGATGCGATGACAACCGAGCGTCCCTATCAACCCACCAAAACGTTCGAGGAGGCCATTGAAGAATTACGTGCTTGCTCGGGTAGCCAATTCGATCCCAAACTAACGGCTACTTTTATCCATTATATTCAACATAAGCAACCTGCTTTCACGGATCTCATGGAAACAGGGCTCTAATTCCTTCATAGGCTCTTCCTCTTTGCCCCTAGTGTGGTTGAAATCGTCCTGAATTCAACCACACTAGGGGCTTTCATATGATTGACATTTTGTATAATGCTTATTATTTCAAATTTCATATAAATGTCATAATTCGCTCCATCTATTCGCGCTATATGCACTATGATTAAGATAGGAATGGATTTGTCCGTCAGGCAAAATCCTCCTGTATAAAATGTTATAAATGGGGATATCCTCGCTTCAAGTAATCGAGAGAAGGTGACTTCACAGGCATGTTGTACCTGTCCAGACCAGCCCGTGTGGCTTGTCTTTTATTGCTGTGTCTCCCCCTTCTGATCCTGTTTCCTCACTCTTCGTGGGCTCATGCATTTGTCATTGAATCCAGTCCGACCGAAAATCAGGTTTTGGACAAGTCGCCTTCTCAGGTGACCATTACCTTCAATGAAGATTTGCAATCTGCCTTCATGTCGATCAAAGTGACCGACGAAACAGGCAAGCGGGTCGACACAGGAAAAGCACAGCTTGACCCGAATCACAAAGCCACCATGGAAATCCAATTGATCCCAGGGATGAAAAATGGAATTTACTCTGTTAGTTGGAGAGCTTTATCCGCAGACGGACATCCAGTTAATGGAGTTATTCCATTTCAAGTAGGCAGCGGTTCCAATGCGCCTACCCATCAAGCTACCGCACCTGAAGGCTCAGGGACATCACGAATCGACTTAATCGCTGTCCGTTGGTTTCTTTACATAGGACTATCGCTGCTTTTTGGAGCGATTTGTTTCCGGCTGTTCATCTTACCGAGCATAAGCCAAGACAAGAATCAAAGTGAACAGCATAAGCAAAATCAGCGGCCCTTTGAAACATCGCCCCGCTGGAATAAACTGCTATGGAGCGGCTACGGCATAACGTCTGCCGCCATTCTGATCAGCCTGCCACTTCAGGCTTCATGGGATGCCGGGGTTTCCATCAGGGAGGGCTTCTCACTCCCGATTCTGGGAGAAGCTCTCCAGTTTACTGGAGCCGGACAAATTTGGTTTATCCAGATGATTCTCGTGCTACTCCTAAGCGTAACGCTGATTTACGCGCTGGATTACAGCATTTCGAGTCGCCAGCGCCGTCTTTGGGGCTACAGCTCGGCTCTCCTAACGCTATGCCTCATGCTGTCCAAGGCCTTTGTCGGTCACCCGGCAGCGGCTACCCATCCAGCTCCAGCCATTGCGGCGGACTTCGTCCATCTCGCGGCAGCAGCCTTTTGGATCGGCTCACTTGCCGTCATGGTCGTGTGCCTGCCGGTTGCCGGAGCAGAGTTGCCCGTATCCGAGCGGGCAACTCTACGACAAGCCGCCTTGCGCCGCTTCGCCGGCTGGGGCATTGCTATGGTGGCGGCGTTACTCGCCACCGGTATATATGGAGCCGTGCTGTACATTCCGGCTCCCTCCATGCTGCTGAACACGTCCTATGGACTCGTTCTGCTCGGCAAGGCAGCGCTGCTGCTAGTCATGCTGGCCTTCGCGGCCAGCCAGTTCCGCAGCGCACGGCAAGCGGCGCCCAGCAAGCAAGCCGCCCGGGGATTGCGTGCCGAGTTGTCCGTCGGCCTGCTCGTGATGCTGTTGACTGCGGTGCTCACTCACCTGTCACCCGGTCAGGCACCTGCTGTACCGTTTGAGGAGACTCGCACTACGGGTGGATATAACGTTACCCTGGCAGTCAGTCCCAATGCTGTGGGCAGCAATGAATTTAAGGTATCCGTTCAGGACAGCAAGGGTGCTGCCGTTTCAGGAATCCAGCAGGTTACATTAACGCTCACTCCAGCAGACCCTGACCAAGATCAACAGGAATTTGTTCTACCTGTGAAGCAGCAACAGCCATTCCGCAGTCAGGAATTGATGACCTCCGAAGGAACATGGGCGGTAAAGGTACATGCTCTGACGGCTTCACTCGATGCGGTTGATGCTGAATTCACCCTGCATGTAGGCGGTAAAAAATAATTATTTTATACTTCAGGATTTTGTGAAATCCTCACTTAAAAGGAGCGAATTGAATATGAATACAACGATTCAAACAGCAAAATCCAGATTTTCCAGGTTTGCGACCTCTGTGGGTCTAATCGCAGCGGGTGCCTTACTTTTTGCAGGTATGGCCAGTGCACATGTGACAGTCAAGCCTTCTGTTTCACAACCTAATGCGTGGGAAACGTACACATTGAAAGTACCCGTGGAAAAAAACATTCCAACCACCAAAGTCGCCTTGAAAATTCCGAAAGAGGTCGTTTTCAAACAATACGAGCCTGTACCGGATTGGAAGGTAGCCACCGAAAAAGACAGCTCTGGCAAAGTAATCACCGTGACCTGGACGACTGAAAAAGACGGCATTCAAGCAGGTCAATATCAGCGTTTCGGCTTTGTAGCGCAAAATGCAGACCAGAATACCGCAGCAGCCTGGGACGCCTTCCAGTATTACAGTGACGGAAGTATCGTGGAATGGACAGGCGACGAAGGAAGTAGCAATCCTCATTCCATTACCGAAATTACGACGGACGCCACGTCCGCAACCCCTGCACCTGCCGCAGACAGCGGACACGATTCGGCGGGTACGGCAGCAGGTCACGCGAGCACAGATACGACTAAAGATAGCAGCAGCCCCGCACCTGCTTCAAACAATGCTGTAGAAGCTGCACCTGCCGCTTCTGTTCCAGCCAGCTCTACTGCACAAACGACAGCTCTCGTCCTCTCGATCATTGCAGTCATTCTTGGTGCCGCAGCTGTTGGTATTGCACTCAAGCGCCGCAAGTAATCTGGGTTACGTATAAAGTTAAGATCGTTTTAAAAAGAAAAGCTGACACCTATTTAAAAGGGGTCAGCTTTTTTGGTATGAAAGAAAACGATTAATATTCAGCTTTAACACATATTCAGATTCATCTCATCCTATTATTTCACATTCACCTTTCTATCATTTTTTTGGTAAAATAGGTAGAACCCTCACGATTCTAACATGATAGCATTGCAATCTATTGAGCATAGGAGATCATAGGATGAAAATCGTAAATAAGGCTCTGTTATCTAGTGCTATTTTTCTGAGTACCACAGTGGGCATCTATAGCCCCTTGGCACAAGCTGAAGCCGGCAAGATCAGCATTATGCTGGACGGATATGCATTACCGTTCCCTGTACAACCTGCCATGATGAACGGCACGACCATGGTTCCCTTTCGTGCGATTTCTGAAGCTCTTGGCATTACAGTGAAATGGGACCAAGCCAGCCAAAGCATCACCGCTACCAAAGCGCAAGGTTCTGCTACCAAGCAGGTGATTCTAAAGATGGGTAGCCGCAATGCCACAGTGGACGGACAAACGGTTCAACTAACAGCCGCTCCGCAAACCGTGCACGGCAGCACCATGATTCCGCTGGGCTTTTTCGGGCAGCAGTTTGGAGCCACGGTGAACTGGAACCAGGGAACACGGACGGTCTCCATTACATCGCCTCGTGAATCGATGTATACAGTAGGCTTCTATGCGCTGTCTTCCTTTGACCAAAAATCCAAAATACCGGATTTTAACGTCGTTGCCTTCGGCTGGAGTCGAATTGATACGAACGGACAATTTACCACAAACGGCAAAGAATACAAATGGCCTCAAGCCGCTGGAACTGTAACGCCAGAGTCCATTGTGCAGGAGGCAGACAGCCAGGGGACTTCCCCTTACCTGATGGTCTATTCCGGAGATGGCAATCACGAGCTGACCAAAGTTTTGGAAAATGCGCAGCTTCAAGAACAAACCATTTCCCAAATTGTCAGCACCGCCACCGACAAACAATTTAAAGGCATTTCGCTAGACCTGGAAGGATTGGGCTGGAGCGGCGACAAAGCCAAAGCTCGTTCAGACTACAACACCTTTATTAAAAAGCTATCGACCAAAGCGCATCAGGCCGGGCTCAAGCTCACCGTCGTTCTGCATCCGCTGAACAGCTCTTACTCTGGCTATGACTACAAAACGCTGGGCAATCTGGCGGACGACCTGATCATCATGGCCTATGATTATGGACAAAAGGCTACGCCTGAGCCTTTGGATAAAGTGGATGAAGCCATCCAACTGGCCTTGAAGGAAACCTCGCGGGACAAGCTCATTTTGGGGATTTCAATGGGTAGCGAAAAAGACAGTACCATTAACGCCAAGATCGGTTTAGCCAAACGTTATGACCTCAAAGGAATCGCTATCTGGCGCTTGGGCATCATTGGAGAAACGGCCTGGTCACAGATGAACGAAGCCATCGAGTTTAAATAAGTGTACATTTTATCCAAGTAAAACCGACCTTATTTCGCCCGCCAGATGATTTCTTATGAGTCTTCTATGAAATCATCTGGCGGGCTTTCTTCATTCCCTTTAACAAAAGTGCTTGCCTGATTTGGAAGTTGTCGTCACAGGCTCGCAACCCTGTTCTCCATAGAAGATCCCCCAGTCTCTCATAAAATCCAGCAATGGCCTTAACGTATCTCCTAACGGGGTAAGCGAGTATTCCACACGCGGTGGGTTCTCGTTATAAATTTCACGGTGCACAATGCCATCTCTCTCTAATTCACGCAACTGCAAGGTTAGCATCCGCTGTGTAATATTAGGCAAGGTCCGTCGAATTTCGTTATAGCGCCGCGGTCCTGTGGTCAAATGATACAAGATGACTCCCTTCCATTTGCCGCCTATAACCCCGACGGTTTTCGCTACCGGACATCCAAAATTAACGCTAACTGCATGTTCCATCTCCTGTGCCATGTATACCCTTCTTTCTGTAGAATGTGTAAACCAATAGCCTCAGACGTATGACAAGAAACAAATATGTGCGTACTTGTTCCCTGCAAAAACTTTCTATATGATAACTATATATTCGATATCAGCTCTCATTATAGTAGCAGAAAACCCATAGAGTACCAACTAAACCCATACCCAAAGGAGTACATTTTATGTCTAATACATCAGCTAAAAAACAGGAAATTCTGGACGCCTTTCTGTTCAGGCACGCCACGAAAGAATTTGATCCCAATCGCATCATACCGGAAGAGGATTTTCAGTTCATTCTCGAAACCGGACGACTTTCTCCAAGCTCCGTCGGTTTTGAACCATGGCAGTTTGTAGTTGTACAAAATCAGGCATTAAGAGAGAAGCTGGCTGCGGTTTCCAGCGGTGGCCAAAAGCAGATTCCTGCGGCTAGCCACGTCATCCTGATTTTGGCGCGCAAGGATGTTCGTTATGATTCTCCTTACGTGGAGTATATGTATAAAGAGGTTAAAGGTATGTCTGAGGAGGAATTTGCCTCACTGCCAGGCCGCTATAAGATTTTCCAGGGTGAAAGTCAACACCTGCTGGAAAACGAACGTACGCTATTTGACTGGGCTTCCAAGCAAACCTATATTGCCTTAGGCAATATGATGACCGCGGCGGCTCAGATCGGTATTGACTCCTGTCCGATTGAGGGTTTTAACTACGATCAGGTGCATGCCATTTTGGAGGAAGAAGGACTGCTGGAGAACGGGCTGCTCGATATTTCAGTCATTGCTGCCTTCGGTTATCGCGCTCATGAACCCAAACGGGAAAAATCCAGACAACCCCTGGAAAAGGTCACACGCTGGATTCTGTAATCTAATATCCCGATTCTCTCCCAAACGATGAACATTGAAGCATCAAAAAAGCGGGCTTGCGGCACTTCATCTGAATGATGAACCTACCACAGCCCGTCTTTTTTAGGTCACTTCAATTTCTATTAAAATCCCCTTGGAAGCCAGGTTATCCAGGCACTCCTTCATATACTCATCGTCATGCTCCACATATGCACCCGCGCCTGCCAGTTCCTCACCCAGCTCTGCCTCCCAAGGCTCACACTGCTTACCGCGATACAAAGGCTGTTCCCATAGTGGGTCAACATTGTACCCTCTGCTTTTCATTTCGTCCATAATGAGCCTATGATAGCGCACCAGCAGCATGGGGTGATAATCGAACACATAATTCACCGTGGCGTGTGGCTTGCCCCACCCATTCCCGCGCAGGGCACAGCACTCACGATGTTGCCCCAGCAGTTGCGGACGGGGTAACTTGTCGATTAAATGTTCATGCCAAAGCCTCATGCTTCCACAACCCTATCTGTAGCTTTTTCTGATCTATTGGATTAGCATACGGATACCTGTCAGCACAATGCCGATCAGGAAGCCTGTAACTGCGCCATTAATACGTATCCACTGCAAATCCTGTCCCAGTTTGTCCTCCATCAGTGCAATCAGGGATTTGTTATCCATTTTGTCTACATTTTCGCGCACCAAGTTACCAATCCGACTATGGTTGGCTTCCACCAGTCCAGTAATACCTTCCACAATTCGCACATTAATCTTGTCCAGCAGCTCGGTATTCCCTCTTAAATCAGTCAACACTCGATCCAATAGCGGTAAAATATAGGTCTGCACATAGCTTCCGTCTTCCATGTAGTCCAATAAGCGTATACGCAGTTCCTCCATTTTTCCCAGCACCGACGCATCACCTTCCCAGGCTTCAACAAGGCTATCCTTCCAGCCGTTCAACCCTTCCTGAACCGTATCTTTCGTCGCCAATCGGGTCACCTGTGTTCTTAGACCATCCAGCACGGCCTGACGGCGCGGGTGCTCTTCCCTTTGCAGTTCTGCTACCTGATCCAGCAAAAAATGACGAATCATTTCACCCATACGCTCTTCGTTCAGATAGCCGAGGAATGCGTTCAAGGCAAACTGCATCAGTCCGCTCACCTGCAAACCGCTGACAGCCTGCATACCTAAGGTACCCAGCGTATAGCCCGTTTCGGGTCGCAAAAGCCAGGACTCGGCTTGTTCCAGCGTGTAATCCAGCGCGCGGCGATCATAGCCCTTCTCGCTGGTCTGACGAGCAAGCGCCTCCAGCAGCGGTCCGGCGTCAAAGTCAGTCATCTGCCGCTTGAGCTCTGCCACGATGACCGGAGCCAATTCCGCGAGCGGGAGCGACTGGACGAGTCGCTTGGCAAGAACATCTATGGATGCCGCCGCCTCCGGCGTGCGCAAACCTTTTTCCACACCACCCAGCACCAAATCGGCCAAACGAATATCTGCAATTTTAGACGCGATGCTGTCTTTGTTTAGCAAGTTATTTTCCACCGTACTCACCAAGGCATTTGTGAGCTTGTCCCTATTTTTAGGAAGCAGCGCGGTATGTGGTATCGGAATGCCTAGCGGATGACGGAACAAAGCAGTGACAGCGAACCAGTCCGCCAGTCCCCCTACAAGTCCTGCCTCAAAAGCTCCGGCTAACAAACGAGCCCAGCCATATTGCTGGAAGGGCAATGTGGCTGCAAAGCCTGCCCCTAGAATAACAAGCGACCAAGCCGCTGCGGTTTTCGTATTTTTGGGTTTTCCCATCCTGTAATCCTCCAAACTGACTGTCGAGTAAGTAAAGCACTATACCTGTATTACCCATCATATCATTGCCCGTGTCATTTCCAAAGTTGAAAGCACTCTTGATGAAACGCGTAAGGCCACTTTTTGCGTAATTTTTTATGCATATATCTCTCTTTTTTACATTCATGTTCGTGAACTAAATCACAACACTAGGCCCAAAATCTCATTTTTAATAATAAGCCTTACGAACCATTTTATCAGAACCAAGTCCTAAATTTCTTAAACCGAAAGGAGAAGTGAAGGGAAAAGTTGAATGGGCATGTAAGATATCTTTTTCAGCACTAATTCTATCTTTGACCCCAGAAAGGATTTGAATCCATGATGACCTCAGAATTCTTTCAACAATATTCGACCTTTTATACGGATGATCAGGTTAGATGTCCATAAGAGCGAGGCTTCTATAAAACTTACAAACATATTTTGATATATAGACATATTTCATGTGATAAAATAAACTTTTATATATAGTAAATCATGTTTAATCAGCCATTATATATTGGTTAAATCAAACCAAGATAAGCTAGATAAAATTGCTTCTTTGTAAAGGAATTGAATATGACAACAGACCAAAAAAACAACGAGGGCCTCTGGAACGGCGAACCTGTCGTAATTGTGCGCACTCCCTCCGCTTTTGCCAAGCAATCCCTTTTATATATTCAGGAATTAGGCTACTTCCAAAAAACTTCTGCTTTTACGGTGGAAAGAAAAGAACTCGCCTCTTTTTTGCTTGTTTTTACGTTGTCTGGTAAGGGAGAATTACTATACCGGGACAAAAAATATATTTTAAAGCCTCATGATTTGTTTTTTATTAATTGTGAGGAGTATGTGCAATATAGCACCTCCGGTCATGAAGCCTGGGAGTTTATCAGCTTATACCTGTACGGCAACCTGATCGGAAACTTTTACGAACAATTTGCCAAGCATAATAAACCGGTAATATCCATGCATAATCCGTATATTATATTGGACAAACTGCATGCTCTGATTTGTGGGCAGTCTGACAGAAGTCTTTCCGCTGAACTGCTAACGTCCAGGCTCATTGGTGAAATACTGATGTGCATCTTGCAGCATCCCTATGATCACCAGCATGTGAATGCTGAAACCCTCAGCGAAGTACGTCGGGTACAGCAATATTTGGATCAGTCCTACTGTGAGCGAATAACACTGGACTCGCTGGCAGATATGTTTGAATTAAACAAGTTTAATCTGGCTAAAAATTTCAAAAAGCAGATCGGTTTCTCTCCGATTGATTATCTCATTAATGTCCGTATCACGGCCGCTCAAAGCTGGCTTAAAACCAGTGACATGTCCATTGTGGATATCGCAAGGTACGTAGGTATTCCCAATACGAGCCATTTTATTAACCTGTTCAAGGAGCATGTAGGAGAAACACCTCATTCCTTCCGCAAAAAGTGGGGGAACCGTTCCAAGCTGTAAATGAGAGGTTACATGAAACCAGTTTGATAGATGATAGACGCACAAGCTATTCAAGTTAATGGCAAAGCTGTCGAAAGGCAGTGACGCAAAACTATAGGGCCTTCCTATCCGGATGGCAGCCAGCTACCAGATGAACGAGCTTTTTATTATGCCCTTTTTTACATAGATCCACCACAATTTGCTATGCCTATCTCGAAAAAAGCCCTGATCGCTATGATCAGGGCTTTTTTTTCTATTGGGATAGTCATGTCAGCCTAGCATGCTGAATATACTAATTTCGAACGAAGCATTGCCATATTACGATGAATAGGAGAATCACTTGGAGCATGAGAACAAAAATAAATGTAATGATCATTGCCTTATTGCTCATTGTCCAAAGCTTTTTCAACGCAACACTGGCTTACGCAGATGCTCCAGCCCCAGAACTGCGGCAGAGTGCTGTATCCGATCCTACACATACCGTTACGGATGCTGTATACGGTGTCCCAAACCTTGAACCCCCCAGGGAGATTCCTTCAAACACGCCCCCCTTCGTTCAAGGAGCAGTCAGTTCAAAATCTCAACATGATGCAACTCCGCAGAGCATACTAACGAAGTTGAGCCTGACCGACGAATCAGGGCATGTCATTGATGCAGTATATAGTCCCGACAGCCAATTCGACATCGGATCAGCCATCCAACTAGGCTATGAATGGGAGCTTCCTGACAATACCTATAAGTCAGGAGACACTTTCACCTTTCACTTACCAGAACAGTTTGTCATCTACACTGATATCTCATCTCCGTTAGTCACTACCGACGGAACCGTGGGATACTTCACAGTAGATCGTCAGGGCAAGGTGATCATGACCTTTAACCCATATGTAGAGACTCATTCCAATGTCAGCGGCAAACTGCAAATCAAAACCGAGTTTACAAAAGAAATAGTGAAAGGTAGTACAGAGGTCATCATTGCGATTCCGATCAAAGGCGGGGTGCAAACGGTCGTCGTGAATGTAAAGCCCCAGTCAGGGCCGACCCTAAGCAAACAAGGGAAACTAGCTGGCACAAATCAGATCGACTGGACCATTGATGTGAACAAACAGCTAAACACCGTAAAGCATGCCTTCATCACCGATCCAATTCCTTTAGGACTGGAACTCAGAAGAGACTCTATCCGGCTCTATCATCTCCAAGTCAATATCGACGGATCGACCGTTGTTCGAGACCTAGTAAATGCGAGTGAATATGCCATTGAAGCAGATCAAGCCGGGACAGGGTTTGTGATTCGTTTTCAAGACGATAGCATGAACACAGCCTACCAGATTCAATATTCCACGCGCATTACTGGCGACGAAACTCGTTTTTCCAACACAGCAACGCTTTCAGGAGATGCGATAGAGAACGTTGCTGCTACCGGTACTGTTCAGGTAGAACGTGGTGAGTTTTTGTCCAAAAAGGTTGAAAAATATGATCATGCCACACAAACACTCTCGTGGGCCATACGATACAACTTCGGCGAGACAAAAATCCCCGAAGCCAAAGCTCTTTTAATTGATCATTTCAACAAAACTCAAGAATTGCTACCCGGTTCCTTGAAAGTATTTAAAGGAAACACGCTGGAGGAACTCCCATCGTGGGCGTATACTGTCATCCCAGTTGATTATCCGGACCGCAACGGCTTCAAACTTCAATTTAACTTTGACGTAGATTCAGCCTATACCATCCGATACCAGACTCAAGCCAGAGGCCGTGTCTATGAAAATGGAAAAGTTATAAACATCATAACCTCAGATGGAATCCAGAAGATCGTATCGACAGAAATCACAAGCGGAGTTATGACTAAAATGTATGACACACCCAATTACAACACCAAAATCATACCTTGGGTGATTACCATTAATACAGACTTGTACACCATGAAAAATATTGTCATTCACGATGTGTTTCCAAACGGGGGCTTGGCCTTGTTGCCGGACACCCTGAAAATTCAAACTGTTGACGGAACAACGGAGCTACGTGCCCCCACGGATTATGAGCTGATTCCGCTATCACAGGACTATAAACAAGGATTTACGCTCAAATTTCATAAAACCATTCATAAAGCTTATACGATCAAGTATTCAACCACCTATAACAATGACTGGAAAACGGATACGACGAAGCCTGAGTTTCGTAATAAATCCATTATAGAATACCAGTTTGAAGACGGAGAAACATCATCGCATGCCGTGGAGTGCCCGATCTGGCCGGACTTTATGACACAACGAAACGGTGCCAAGCAAGGAAGCTATAATGCGACCTCCAAGCTCATTACCTGGGACATTAAAGCCAACTACAATCGCAAGATCCTAAACCACGCTGAAGTGAGAGACCCCTTGCTGCAAGGTCAGAAGTTACTGCCCGGCTCCGTGAAAGTACACGATATGACCTTGCTGGGATGGTGGGATGGCGTACAAAAAGGGGCTGAAATCCCGGCAGATCAATACACCATTATCCCTCCCTCCGAGCAAAATGGGAATGAATTGCGTATCCAGTTCAAGGAGCAGATACAGACTCCCTACTGGATTACCTTTCAAACTTCATTGGAAGGAGAACTGATTGACAAGGAAATTCATAATCAAGCCCTTCTACTGGATGGACAAAAAACAGTCTCCAAATGGGCAGCGCAAGTCACGGTACCTCATGGTGGAGAATATGTATCTAAAGTCGGTACACAAAATGGAAATAAGATCGACTGGAGCATCCGCATCAATGAAGGACAGTCACATGTATCCAACGCTAAAATTATAGATCGGCCTAGCAGCAATCAAATCTTAATCGAGGATTCCTTTCATTTGTACTCTACAATCATCGCTGCCAACGGAAATACCACCAAGGGCACCGAGTTGATTAGAAACCAAGATTACAAGCTGTATATCAAAACAGATGCTCAAGGCCAGCAAACTTTTGAACTTGCTTTTGCCAAGGATATTTCCTCTGCTTTTATTCTTGAATACCAATCATTCATTCATGCTGAGGACAAAGCCAAAGTGAGTAATAAGGTTGCCTTTGAGGGGGATCGCCTGACGACAGAGATGCGGGAAACCAGCCAGGAAATCATCGTACGAACGTCTTCCGGCTCCGGTTCCGGCGGGGGTGTGACCGAAAGTCTTGAGTTGACCAAGGTAGACCAGGATATGCCTGAGAAGGTACTGCCTGGCGCACAGTTTGCACTCTATGATAAAGGTCAAAAAAGAGCCCCTCTCATTCAGACCACCAATCAGGAAGGCAAAATCATCTTTTCCTCCTTGCTTCATGACGATTACATCTTGGAGGAATTGGCAGCACCGGAGGGCTATAAAATCACCGAGAGCAAGCTTGAGATCAAAATAGACGCAACACTGCGACAAAGCTCTGGTGTAAAAAAGATTGTGATCACCAACCGTAAAGAAAAGAAAAACGAACCAGGAACGCCTACTCATCCAGACCCGTCACCCCCGTCTGGAGGCTCAGGTAAGAAACATGACAGAGATCCGGAAATACCCGATACTCCGTCTGTAACCGTTCCTCCGTCATTGCCAATGTCTCCGGAGGACATAGCCCTTCTACAGGAGGAACCTGCACCTATACCGCCGGAGCCGCCAGCCGTCATGCCTCATCAAGATCCTTCTCCTCCGGTGGATTCGAAAGACGATCCCGAACCTAAGATCCGTGTCAAGGTTCCCGGGAAAGAGCCAGAAGAGCCAGAGGATCCACCTGCTGTACATCAGTTGCCCCAAACAGGTGAAAGCAGCCCCGTTCCGTTCTATTTGACAGGCATAGCGTTGGTTATGTGGGGCGTATTGTTGAAATTCAGACGGACGAACAAAAAATAAAATGGATCACCTGCCCTGATCTCTCGCCTCATTCCATTTCCGATTGGAATGAGCCGGGAATGGGGCATTTTTCAAAAAAATATGTATAATCCGTACTTTGCTTAGGGGAGGCGAGATTGCTGAGTCTGCGTAAACTTTCCTACGTATTTATTTTGTTAGGCTTACTTTTTATTTTGTTTCCTAAAGCGACGGAATGGAATGAGGATCGGGAACAAAGCAAGCTATTAAAAGCAGCAGAACTACCATCAGGAAAAAGCGATGCGCTATGGCCCCCCAGTCTTACGGACAGCTATGCTCGCTTGTCCACTACTCTTACGGAAGTCCCGGCTCGTGAAGCACGACAAAATACTTCCACACCCCCTGTTACCATTGGAAGCGCTAATGAACAAACTCCCATAGCCACTATTAGTATAAGTCGTATTGCTTTAAAGCTCCCTGTATTGGAAGGCGCAACGAGGATAAATATGAGACACGCGGCTGTACATATGCCGGAAACGGGGACGCTGGGACAGGCGGGGAATGCCGCCATTGCTGCTCATCGAGCCCGCACCTCTGGACGTTTATTTAATCGTCTAAATGAATTGAAGATCGGGGATAAGATTGTTGTTAACACTCGGGGTAACCAATATGTATATAGCGTTTATAGCCTGAAGACGGTCGATCCTACGGACGTGTCTGTTCTGAAAAGCTTCAAAAAACAAAAGCTGCTCACCCTGATTACATGTGACCCTCTCATAAATCCCACCCATCGTCTCATTGTTCAGGCCAAACTAAGCACCTAAAGCCATTAAAGCGCCTATTTTTATGAGTAAAAATAAATCAGGCGGGCCATTCCTGTTCACTTACAGAAATATACCCGCCAATGTTCACATTACGATTCAGTTGGATTCTTGGCAATCAACTTGAAATCATCAAAGTGGAATCCTGGTGCAACCACACAGGTTACCAGTACGGGCTCATCCCCAAGCGGACGTGCCGTTTGCCATACTGCTCCTGGGACGAGTGCTTGTGGATGCTGTCCTGCCTCCACATCTGCACCAACAATAATCACAGTTTCTTCACCAGGCTCTTCTCCGCTTCCACCCAATTTCAACTCTACAGGGCTTCCGCTATGATATAACCACAGCTCATCAGAATGGACCACATGCCACTCGGAGAACTCACCCGGATGCAGCAAGAAATACGTAGACGAAGCTGCAAAGCGCGGACCGGAATACACATCCGGCAGTACAGGCTTCGGAATTTGGAAATGGGCCTTCCACATCTCTTTGTACCAGCCGCCTTCTGGATGGGGCTCCATGCCCAATGCCGTGACTAGCGGTGAAATAGCTTTCGTCATTGTCTAACCTTCCTTTACCCTAAATTCCTTCTTCCCTACTGTAAAACATAGCGTTGCTTTTGTCACGTTTCTCCCTTAGCTTGTCGGGGATCAATAAATTATGTGAAATTTGTTAACATAAAAATACGGATATTTACTCATTTTCATCATATAAATAATAGTTTACTAGTAAAAATCACACCAAAATACATTATACGTAAAGTTTTATGACATAAAATCTTGTTTTTTATTGTAAGCTTATAGTATCATGAGAGAAATTTTTAAATTCTAATAGAGCTTGATCATGTCAATCCGTCTACTAAGCTATGTATCCAAGCCTAAAAGGGGTGAGCTCTCTGATCCAGTTTCGCAATGTCAACAAGCATTACGGTCACTTTCATGTACTCAAAGACATTAATCTTCAGATTAAGGAGGGCGAGGTCGTCGTCATCATCGGTCCCTCCGGCTCGGGTAAAAGCACCCTGCTTCGCTGTATCAATCGTCTGGAAACGATATCGGATGGGAAACTGATCGTTAACGAGATCCCTGTACATGACAAAAAGATTGATATTAATGCCTTCCGTCGCAATATCGGGATGGTGTTCCAGCATTTCAATCTGTATCCCCACAAAAAGGTAATTGAAAACATTGTACTGGCACCTATGAAGGTACTGGGCATCTCGAAAGAAGAAGCTACTCAAACAGCCATCACTTATCTAAAGCGCGTCGGAATCGAGGAAAAGGCACAGAGCTACCCCGCCCAATTGTCCGGTGGACAGCAGCAGCGGGTCGCGATCGCCCGTGGGCTCGCGATGAATCCAAAAATCATGTTGTTCGACGAGCCTACTTCAGCACTTGATCCCGAAACGATCGGAGAGGTGCTGGATGTTATGCGCTCGCTCGCCCATCAGGGCATCACAATGGTCATTGTCACTCATGAAATGGGCTTTGCACGTGAAGTAGCAGACCGCGTGATTTTTATGGACAAAGGACAGATTTTGGAAGACAGCCAACCTGCCGAATTTTTTCAGAATCCGGGTGAAGAACGGGCTCGCCTGTTCCTGAGCCGTCTGATTCATCATTAAACAGACTACCAATGTAGCGTAAATCGAAAGGGGAATGTTCTGATGAGAAAAAGATTTCAATGGAGTACTTTGGTGCTGGTAGCTTTATCTTGTCTGCTCGTCTTGGCAGGCTGTGGAGGCAAAGAAGGAGCGGCAACGTCGGGGAATGAGTCGGCAGCAGCCAACGGGCTGGAAGCGATCAAACAGCGTGGCAAACTGGTCGTTGGTGTGAAATACGATACCAAGCTGTTCGGACTGAAAGACCCGGCTAGCGGAAAAGTAGAAGGCTTTGATATCGACATCGCTAAGGCTGTAGCCAAACATATTTTTGGCGATGAAACCAAACTTGAACTAAAAGAGGTCACGTCCAAAACACGAATCACCTTATTGCAAAACGGGGACATCGACGCCATTATCGCGACGATGACCATTTCGGATGAACGTAAAAAGCAGGTTGATTTCAGCGACGTTTATTTTAACGCCGGGCAGTCTCTGCTCGTGAAAAAGGGGAGCCCCATCACCGGGCTGGAGTCTCTGACCCCAAAAACCAAGGTGCTCGCCGTGAAAGGCTCTACCTCCGCCAAAAATATCCGCGAAAAAGCACCTGAAGCAACGATATTGGAATTCGAAAACTATCAGGATGCTTTCAACGCCCTCAAAGCAGGCAAAGGAGAAGCGTTGACTACGGATAACTCTATTCTGCTCGGCATGCAGCAGCAAGACCCGAATTATACTCTTGTAGGCGGGAACTTCACAGAGGAACCTTACGGCATTGCAGTAAAGAAGGGACAAACCGAACTGCTACAAGCCATTAATGATACGATCAAGGAACTGAAAAGCAACGGTGAATACGATAAGCTCCACGAGCAATGGCTTGGGGTTAAACCCGAATAGTATTCTTGTGAAGGAGCCGCGATTGCGAGCTCCTTCCTTTCTTAGGTCTGGATAAGGAGGTACATTCACAGATGCTTACTTTTGATATCAACGTACTTTTTGATCATAGCGACCGTTTCAGAGAAGGCTTGCTTCATACCGTTCAAGCTAGTGTCATTGCCTTGATCGGAAGCTTTATTCTGGGGGCTATTATTGCCATCCTCCGAATTGCGCCTTTTAAATGGCTGAACTGGATCGGTACCGTCTATGTAGAGGTCATCCGCAATATTCCATTGCTGATCGTCGTACTGTTTTTTTATCTCGGGCTTCCCACTTTGGGCATCCCTTTGGACGGATTCATATCTGGAACGCTTGGATTGACCGTATACACGGCCTCCTTTATTGCTGAAGCCATACGTGCCGGCATTCAATCTGTGCCCAAGGGGCAATTTGAAGCGGCAAGGTCCTCCGGGTTGAGTTACAACCAGACGATGATCAGCATTATTTTACCGCAAGCCATCAAAATTGTACTGCCTGCGATCGGCAACCAATTCATTAATCTGGTCAAAAACTCTTCCGTGCTGGCTATTGTGGCCGGACTGGACCTAATGTATTACTCGGACCTCATTAACTCGGATACCTTCCTGCCCATCACAGTCTACGCCATCACGGCGCTGTTGTATCTTATCTTGACGGTTCCGCTTAGCTTTCTTGTACTATATATGGAACGGCGTCTGTCCAAAACATCCTAAGGAGGGAAGCCCGTATGGATTTCGGTGGATTGTTTGTATGGCCTAATGTGCGTTTTATACTGGAGGGCTTCCTGCTCACGCTGGAGGTTGCTATTTACTCTATCGTGTTCAGCTTCGTTCTCGGTATCTTATTCGGCATCCTGCGCTATACTCGCTTACCTGTCATTTCACAGGTTGCAGCCTTTATCATTGATCTCATTCGCAATCTTCCATTATTGCTCATTATTTTCTTCATCGGCATGGTTTTACCATCTATCGGTCTTTCCATTTCCCTCAAGTGGGCAGCCATTACAGGCCTGTCGATCTTCGAGGGAGCCATGATCGCCGAGATTGTGCGCAGCGGTCTGAATTCGGTCCATAAAGGACAGGTGGAAGCCGCACGTTCCTCCGGTCTAAGCTATTCTCAAACCTTATGGCATATCATTCTGCCCCAAGCGCTTCGTCGCATGGTGCCCCCGATTGTCAGCCAGTTCATTTCCCTATTCAAGGATACCTCACTGGCTGTCATTATCAGTTTGCCGGAGCTGACGCATAATATTCAGATTGTCGGTGGGCAAAATCAATCCTTTGTCATTCCAGCCCTGCTGTTCGCAGCTTTCCTGTACTTTGCTGTCAATTACAGTATGTCACTGATTGCACGCAGGCTGGAAGTTCGTACACATTAAAGCTCGTGATACTCATCAGGGTTGCCACTAGTTGGAACGCACGGTTAGTACAGCTTGTATCTCTTTAATCAATTGCTTCAACGCTTCTCCCTGATAACGGCCAGACCGATAAACCAGCTCTAGCTGACCCTGGAGCACGTCGCACAAAATAGGTACAGTGCAAAATTGTGAGTGATCCAATTCTGTTGCAAGGGACTCCGTCTGTAGGGTTACGGCAAGTCCATCCTGCACCCAGCGCAGGATGGAAGGTATGGAATTGGTCTCCAAGACGGTTGCAAAGGGATACCCGCGATCACGGAAGCACTTCTCAATCAGTTTCCTGCCGGGATGACACTCTGGCTGCATCCCCCAGGGTACATGCCTCAATTCGTCCAGCGTAATGGAAGAACGGTTGGAAAACACATGCTCTACCGGAACAACAAGACAGTAGTTCTCCGTACGAAGAGGAAGCTGGACAAGCCTTTCATCCGTACCCGAATGCAGCGTGATGCCAACATCCACTCGGTTATCCAGCAGCTGTTCTGTGACATCAAATGATGGATGGATGTGCAAGCTGACTCTAGGAAATGACTGATGAAAATGGATAAACATTTCTTGTAATGGTTCCTCCAGCTCCGGTAATGCGATACCAATCCGCAAACTCCCGCGTTGCTCGGTGCGCAACTCCTCAATGGAAGCCTTTGCTTGCTGTAAATCCTTGAGCGCATGTGCACTGTGTTGCAGCAACAATTTCCCGGCATCTGTCATCTTAATTTTCTTGCCTGCACGGTCAAAAAGAGTCATGCCCAATTCCTCTTCCAACGCCTTAATTTGCAAGCTAAGTGTGGGTTGGGAGATTCCGATCTTTTCCGAAGCTTTCGTAAAATGCAGTTCCTCGCATACCGCAATGAAGTATTGAAGCTGACGTATCTCCGTCTTCCTTCTCTCCCTTCGAGAATCCCCAGAATGATTGCATAAAAGGTCAAAAGAAGCGCAAAATCGGATCAAACCGGTTCGCGCTTCTTCTTCAGGTTATTGCGCTTTTTTTAGATTATTGGGCTACTTCTGCTTTTTCCGCAGTCAACGTAATATTCGCAAACGTGTCTGCATCATACTCCTTGCCACGGGTAATATCGTAATTGGCTACCCGATTATTCACTGCCTCCAACGAGTAACGGAATAACGTCGGTACAATGGGTGCCTCCTCGCTCATATACGCCTGCCACTGATTGTATATATCTTTACGATAATTGTCGTCAAAGGCTTTCACAGACACCCCTTCCTGCAACAGCTTATCATTCTCTTCACTGGTAAAGCGCGAGTAGTTAAAGCTGGCTCCGCGTCCATACAGCCCACTAGGGTTTACATCTGTACCTGTACTCCATGCGCCGCCAAAAATATCAATGCCAGGGTCATCCTTCTGCACACGGTCATAGAAAGAATTGAACTCAAGCAGACGGCCGTCCACCAGCTCGACATGAAGCCCGACATCCTTCCAATTTTGCAAATAAAACTTCGCCAGCGATTCGGCTGTCGCATCCCCGCTCATTGCCGCATAATGGAGCACCAGTTCCTTGCCCTTAGGGTCCTCACGGTATCCATCTCCATTGGTGTCCACATACCCTGCCTCGTCCAGCAGCTTTTTCGCCTTGTCCGGGTCATACGTGATGCCCTTTGCATTTATATCATGATACCCCTTAAAGGCAGGCGGAATCAGGGACGTTGCTGGAATCCGAAGCCCATGATATAGCTGCTTGCCGACCTGCTCGTTATTCAGCGCATAGCCGAGGGCCTGACGTAATGACTTGTTCGCCAGCTTGGCGTTCGGGTCCATGATATTTAGACTCTTGGCCTGATCGAATTTGCCCATCTTAAAGCCTACATAGCTATAAGATAATTCCTCCTGACCGAGAAACTGTACATTTTTCGGATTGCTGGCCTCATTGTAACGGGTGGTTGGATAGCTGGCCCAGTCAACCTCTCCACTTTTCAGCGCCTCGGTAATGACATTCGGGTTCACCACCTTCAGATGAAGGCCATCTAACTTGGGTACACCGTGAAAATAATCCTCATTTTTGACGAATTCCACAGATTCACCTGTGACCATAGATTTAATTTTGAACGGCCCATAGCCAATCGGATTTTTACGGACAGGATCAGATCCGGCCATATCCTTCACGGGAATGTTTTGAAATACCTTTTTCTCCAGTGGCGTAGACCAGAGTCCCGATTTCACCGAAGGATTGGGTTCTTTGAAATGAATGGTAACCTCTTTCTCATTCAGCACCTTGATGCCAGAAATGGTTTTGGCCTTACCCGCGTGATAATCCTCCATACCCACAATGTTGGTCATAAAGCTATCATAACGCGGACCTTCGTAGTCTTTATGACCGATCACTTCATAGGAAAAGGCATAGTCCTCTGCCGTTACGGGATTACCATCCGTCCAGTTCAGTTTGGGATCAATTTTCACAGTCACCGCCTTATTGTCTGGGGAAAAGGAAATCGTCGCCGCCCCTTTATTGTCAATATTCAGATTGGAGTCAATCGAAAACATAGAAGGGTAAAAAAACTGGAAGACTTCAAAATCAGGATTGCCATCATAAAATACAGGATTCAGAATGCCTTCAAAGGGGGTATCAGACACGAGTGCATAATTGATGATGCCACCCTTAATCGGTGCCTTATCGTTCTTGACCGCCTTCGCCAGCGCTGTCGCATTCACCTGTTTGCTGTCGGACCCTGAGCCGCCTGTACCGTCAGACGATTTCCCTCCATTTGAAGCGGAAGGCGAACCGCTGCATGCCGCCAATGAAAGTACTAAAATTGCAGATAGAACAGGCAGAATCCCTTTTTTCCAGTGTTTAACCATTGTAAATCCCTCCTTGTCATTGTCCTTATCCTTGAACTTCAGTTAACCCAATCGTTGTCTGGCATCCGTGGCGCGTTTGAGCGCCTGGCCAATAAAGTTAATCGCCAGCATTAACACCAAAATAAGCAGTGAGGCAGGTAACCACATCCACCAGCTATTCTGCAAAACATCCGGGTCATTGGCATAACTCACCAGTGTACCCAAGCTTGGCGTAGATTCCGGTAAGCCAAAGCCGAGATAAGAAAGCCCGGTCTCAATCCCGATATTTCCCGCGAGACTGAGGGTCAGATTGACGATCACGACCGAGCTAAGATTGGGCAGCACGCCAAACCAGATGATTTTCCAATTGGGTGTGCCAAGGGTTTTGGAAGCCTGCACATAATCCAGTTCGCGCTCCGACAACACTTTGGCCCGGATCAGGCGTGCTTTTCCAATCCATAAAAAGGCAGTCATGATAAAAATAAAGGACCCTATGCCGCTTTTGGGTACAATGCTGACAAATACGATGACCAACATCAAAAATGGAAGCACCAAAATAAAATCAATGATCCGCATGATGATGTTATCGACCATTCCCCCATAAAAACCAGCCAGTAAACCTAATGTTAAGCCAATAGCGGCGGATAACAATGTAATCGTAAAGCCAATAGTGAAGGAATTGCGGGCTCCAATGACCAGTTGGCCGAAAATATCTCTGCCCGCTCGATCTGTCCCCAGCCAATGCACTGAGCCTGGAGCTTCACGAATCGCGCCCAAATCGACCGTCGTGACTACATCCTGATTGACAAACAGGACAGAGGCATATATAAAGATCAAGAACAGAATCACAAAGCCAATGGAAACCAAGGCCTTTTTGTCACGCACCAGCTCACGACGTAGTACAGACCAACTGGATGGTGATTTACGAATGATTTCCGGCGTGAAAACCTCCTCCACCTGTATAGACACCATAATCCCTCCCTTTCTCTAGACTTGTTCGCTATTCAATTCGAATGCGGGGATCGACCTTGCTCAGGATGACATCAGATAAAAGGGTCCCTAATAGTGCCAAGAAGCCAGAAATCATGACCAGCGCGTTCACGACTGAAAAATCCCGTTGAGTGATGGACTGAAGAAATAATTGGCCCAACCCCGGATAACCGAAAATAGATTCAAGAAAAATGTTGCCTGCAATGACTCCCGTCAGGTCATAGCCCAAAAAGGCAGCAATCGGCAATAGAGAGTTTTTGAAAATATGGCGGGAATAAATTTTACCTTCGGGTACCCCTTTGGAACGCGCTGTTTTCACAAAATCCTTCAGTCTTGTGTCAATGACCTCATTGCGCAAATACTGAATCGTAGCCGTTGTACTGAGCAATGCGCCTGTAACCGCCGGTAAAATGAGATGATACGACTTGTTCACGTAATATGACCATGCCCCCGGCTCCACACCTACATCCACACTGCCGCTGGTTGGAAACCAGCCGAGCCTAAAGCCGAATACATACAGCAGCAGCAACGCGAGTATAAATAGAGGTGTCGCAAAGCTGAGATAGGTATAGCCCACTACGGTTTTGTCCAGCAGACTATGCTGATAACGACCGCTGAGTACGCCGAGCGGGATGGCGATCAGATACGTCAGAACCAGAATGACTACGCCCAGAAAGAACGTGTTCCCCAGACGGCTGCCAATCAGATCGGTAACGCTAATTTTATGTACATAAGATTTGCCCAGATCCCCGTGAGCAAGCTGGACGAGCCAGTTCCCATACTGCATCCAGACCGGGTCATTCAGTCCCAGTCTTTGTCGCTGCTCTTCCAGTGCAGCCGGATTTAGATTGGGAGTTGAAGTGATGAGCCCTGTCAAGGCATCCCCTGGCATAGCCTTAGCTAGGAAAAATATAAGCACGCTCAGTGCAAAAAGTTGAGGGATCATAACCAGTAGCCGACGCAGTGTAAATTTCCACATATTCTGTACCCCCTTATGGTAGCGCGACTTGATGGGATGGACTTACTGATTTTAGTGCAAACGGTTTTCCACTCGCGTCTAGATGTTTGGGTAGCTCTGTTTTGTAGGAGGATAAAAGCATTCGCCTTTTTTGAGCATTTTCCAGCCGTTTTGTAGGATCAATATTGGGAATGGTTGCAATGAGGCGCTGGGTATACAGATGCTGTGGACGCTCATAAATATCTTGCTCGCTCCCCTGCTCCACTAGACGGCCCCGATACATAATACCGATTTGGTCGCACATATGGCGGATAATACCTAAATCATGGCTGATGAACAAATACGTCAAATTAAATTCCTGCTGCACATCCTTCATAAAATTAAGCACCTGTGCCTGCACGGAAACGTCCAGTGCTGACACTGGCTCATCAGCAATGATCAGCTTGGGGTTTAATGTCAGCGCACGCGCGATCCCGATCCGCTGTCGTTGCCCCCCGGAAAATTCATGCGGATATTTATAGGCTGCATCGGCGTTCAAGCCGACCTTTTCCAGCAACGTCTGTACTTTTCTCCGTTCTTCCTCACTACTCAGCCTTTCAAAATTTCGCAGCGGTTCAGCAATGACATCCAATACGCGCTTACGCGGGTTAAGCGAAGAGTATGGGTCCTGAAAAATCATCTGAATATCTCTACGCAATGGATGACGATTGTTACTACTTAGAGCTGCAAGGTCCTTTCCTTTAAACAAAATCCGTCCGCTCGTCAGCTTATTTAGACCGATGATCGTCCTGCCTGTCGTCGTTTTCCCACAGCCAGACTCCCCCACCAGCCCGTAGGTCTGGCCTGCCTCAATGCTGATCGACACGCCATCCACTGCTTTCACCTGATCGATAACACGCTGGAAGAAACCACCGCGCACCGGATAGTGCACCCTCAAATCATTTAACTCCAGTAGTGCCATGAGCAGCCTCCCCCTTTGCCTCGTCTTCAAAATGAAAATGCTGATAACATGTACAACGGACCCAATGTCCAGGGGAAATTTCATTTAATTGGGGATGGTCTTCATGCACCCTCTGCTGAATCCAGGGAATACGTGGAGCAAAGCGGCAGCTATTGCGGGGGATATCTTGTAATGAGGGAACAATGCCGCCGATGACATGCAGTGATTCCCCCTTGGTATGCGATCCCGGCATGGAAGCAAGCAAAGAACGCGTATACGGATGCTGTGGTTGCCTGAATAATTCAAAAACATCAGCGCTCTCCACGATTTCTCCGGCATACATGACCACCACGCGGTCGGCTACTTCTGCCACAACACCAAGATCGTGCGTAATCAGGATAATACCGCTCCCAGTCTCCTGTTGAAGCTGTTTGAGCAAGTCGAGAATTTGCGATTGGATCGTTACATCGAGCGCAGTCGTCGGCTCATCTGCAATAATAAGAGAAGGTCGGCAAGCTATGGCAATCGCGATCATCACACGCTGCCGCATCCCTCCTGACAGTTCATGCGGATACTGATCATACACACGCACTGGATTCGGTATATCTACACTTTCCAGCAGCTCCAGCACACGTTCCCTTTTTTGCTTCGTAGATAGTGACGTATGATAATCGAGATTTTCCTCAATCTGCTTGCCAATGCTCATCAACGGGTTGAGTGCTGTCAACGGGTCCTGAAAGATCATGCCAATTCCCGCTCCGCGGATTTTATTCATTTGCCCTGAGGAAAGACGGTTCAAGTCCGTTCCTTTAAAAAAGACCTCCCCCTCTACACGCGTGCGTTCCATGTCATGCAGTTGCGGGATCGAAAGCGCTAACGCGCTTTTGCCACAGCCGGATTCTCCGACTACAGCCAGCACTTCATTGGGGTTGACCGTCAGATCCAGATGGTCGACTGCGGGGTGATATTGATCCTTGATGCGAAAAGATACGGATAATCCTTTAATTTCCAACACAGGTTCGGTATTCAATGCGCGCTTCCTCCATTCTCCATGGTCTTGTCCCGCTTATTCTCACCATGTTTGATGTTTAAAACCTCTCATGAACATTACATACCGTTTTTGTCGGAATAATTTGAATACATCCTATCACCAGTATATGGATATATCAATTAAGATTATGCTATCAACATCATTTAAAAAATCAATGATCCAGCAGTAGCGCGGCCTTTCTGGCACAAAATGTAATGAAATAACCAACCACAGGTTAATTTTCATCACAAAAAAAGTCGCCTGATCCCTCAGCAGGGATCAAACGACTAACTAACCCAAGCTCACATTGAGCTCCTGACAATATAATTTACGAAGCCGCTCCATAGGAGCCAGACTTGAATGTTCTAGGATCGTACCATTTGTAGCCTGCTGCCGGAGCAGACCAAGGCTCAGGCTGTGGTTCCGTGGACGCCGCAGGCTCTTCGAATGGCAGAAGCTTCGTTGGTTGATCCAGAGTCAAACCTGCCACATCGGACAATTTCGTGTAGTCCTGCTTCCATGCAAGCCATTGAACCGTTTGCACCAGGAAGGTTGAATCATCCACTTCTTTGAAGCCATCATATGTCTTCTTCGACTGTCCGTTTTCCTCACGCACATATTTCGGTGTAGCATCTTCTACAGGGGAAGAATCACCGATGAATGCTGCCTTGCCTTGGCCTACCTTGGAGATAGCGGCATAAGGTCCTTCCGCACGGCCCCCGCCGTTATAAACCCCCTGATCTACCGCATTACCCCATTTTTTCGTGCCTGAAGGGATGTAAGCAATGCCTTTAGCCTTGGTAGGATCAATAATAGCCAGCGTAGATCCTGCATGCATGGCAATCGAGCGCACACCCTTGGTAATACCGAAAGATTGATCTGCGGCTACAATGTCGGTAGCATTCACATCACCGAGCGCATTGTAACGGAAACGAACGCCAAAGTTGGCCGCCAGCCAATCGGAGCTTGTTAATCCTTGCATTGCCGGTGATGCAGCTTCTTCTGCAGTCATGCCTTTGGCCGGATTAGTATAGGCTCCACGACGGTAGCCATTCATAACCTCGGAGGAATCCCAACGGTTTTTGTTACGATCTGCATTATAATGATCGGAGATGAAGAAGACGCTCCCTCCGCTATTCACGTATTGCAGCAGGGCAGCCTGCTCGGATGCCTTAAAGGCAACATTCGCTTCACCAATAATGAACACATCATATTGGCGCAGCTTGTCATAGGTTATAGCCTGCTCTCCATAAGTAAAAGGAATGGGACGATTTAATGGGTCTACCGTAAAGCCTACATTACGCAGTCCATTGGCAAAGTCGGAGAAGGCGCCTTCAATGACCCAATCTGCTGCACCAGCGGTCTGTGCGTGCGTATTATCGAACAGCACCTTTTTGCCTTTTCCATCCGGCAATGTAGTACCGGGTTGACCCGGGTTGCCAGGTTCAGGTTCACCAGGTTCACCTGGTTCCCCCGGCTCGCTTCCGTTCACCAGTTCAACAGCGCTTGGGCTTTTCACTCCACCAAAATTATTGTAGGCGCCGAGTGTACCCGTCACACGGATTTTGCTGCCAATCAGCTCAGGATGGCCTGTTAGCCCAAATTGCCCTCTGTACGCGGATGTCAGCTGTACATCCAATAGATTAGACGTGCTACGTTCATTGGCCTGGTCGGCAATCAGTACGTTAAAATCATTCGCAAACGGAGAAGAAAAGTTAGCCGTTTTCGATCCGGTAGCATGTCCGACGATATAACCTTCTACCGTCACCGTACCTCCACTGCTTTGGCCCTGAAGTGCTTCAGCTACTGTCAATGCTCCCTCTGCCTTGACCTGACCGAACGGAACGAAGATCCCGATCAGCAGTGAAACGATCGCTGCTAGATGCAGCATCCCTTTTAAGCGTGAACCTGTGAACCGCAAGCCTTTTACCATACGTCAATATCCCTCCTATGATTTCCATAAATGTACTTGTCCTCTATCAGATTAGCCGCCAATCTTCTAATTCCTTCCTGATTTCATCCATAATTATGTAAACTTTAATCTTTTTTATTGGAAATGCACCTGTTTATGTAAAAATTAAACCCTGTGATTGACACCGAGCACGTCATACATTACGCTAAGAAAGACATGTAGAACGGTATACGCGAATGAAGATGACGGGAGAGTCTGTCCAGGGGGCTTACACTCTGGCGGCACCGAAGGAGCAAGACGCCAGCACCCGGCTGGCGGATAATCTCTCAGGTCCATGTATCGTCATCTGACGCAACTCTGGAGAGAGCGCAAGCCACCCAAGGGGTAAGGCGGTAAGAACACCGCACGAAACTCTCAGGTAACGAGGACAGAGATAAGGGAAACTTCCTTATCCTGTCCTTTTTTGTGCTCACATTGTGCGTCAGCATTAGGAACCGTCATAACCGCGCAAAGACGCGGAAATACCATATAGTATGGTATTAGAACATACAGGGGGCCACACCATGCGTTTCAAAGATGTATTTTCTATTATCGGCCCGGCCATGACCGGACCTTCCAGTTCACACACCGCAGGCGCGGTGCGACTCGCACGCGTTGCCCGGCACTGGCTCGGGGCGCAGCCTGACCGTGCCCGTATGACACTGTACGGCTCCTTTGCCGATACGTATAAAGGACACGGTACGGATCTGGCGCTCATCGCAGGACTGCTTAATTACGATACGGACGATCACCGGATTCCAGATGCCGAGCAATGGGCCGAGCAAGCCGGGATGACCGTGGAATTCGCCGTCAGTGGACTCCCCGCTCCTCATCCGAACACCGTCCGTTTCGAGTTGTGGAAGGGCGAGGATCAGCGCACACTGCTGGGCTCCTCCATCGGCGGCGGCAGCATCCATGTCCAGCAACTCAACGAATTCCGGGTCAATCTGACCGGGGAGCTGCCTACGCTGGTGCTTCTCCACTCGGATAAGCCCGGTACATTGGGCGCAATAACTTCAGCGCTGGGCGCGGCCCACATTAACATTGCCTATATGCACGTAGATCGCAAAGGCCGGGATGGTGAAGCACTCACCGCCATTGAAACGGACAGTTCTGCTCCAGCTGAACTGATTGCGGAACTGCGTTCTTTACCTCATATGTATGAAATTAAGATGATTAATTTGAAAAAAGGAGCTGAATCCGATGCGGTTTAGCCATCTGCATGAGATCAGCGCTTTATGCGCTGAAGAATCCACCACGATTGGCCGCTTGATGATTCAAGAGCAGGTACAAGAAACGAATACAACGGAGGAAGAAATCTTTCGCCAAATGTCTGATTATTATGAAATCATGAAGGAAGCTGTTCATCGCGGTCAGACACAAGACACCGTATCCCGCAGTGGATTGACGGGCGGCGACGGCAAGCGCCTGGCCGAGTATCTGCGGTCAGGGGAGACCTGCTCCGGTGATGCCTCCGCGCTCGCCATGGCTTATGCCCTCTCCGTGTCGGAGGTTAATGCATCTATGGGTCGCATTGTCGCCACTCCTACCGCAGGCTCATGTGGAGTTATCCCTGGTGTGTTCATCAGTGCGCAGGAACGGTTCGGCTGGGATGATGAGCATATGGTGAACGGCCTATTCGCCGCTGGAGCCATTGGCTACGTGATCGCCAACAACTCCTTCATTTCTGGCGCGGAGGGAGGCTGTCAGGCTGAGATTGGCTCAGCTATCGGGATGGCCGCTGGCGCTATGGTCGAGCTGCGCGGTGGTACGCCTGAACAAGCTGTTCACGCCGTGGGCCTCGCTCTTAAGAACACGCTCGGCCTGATTTGCGACCCCGTCGCCGGACTCGTGGAGATTCCGTGCATCGTGCGCAACGGGCTGGGAGCCGTGACTGCGCTTGCCGCAGCGGACATGGCTTTGGCGGGTGTGCGCAGCGCTATTCCGTCTGACGAAGTCATTGACGTGATGCTTGAAGTCGGCAGCGCGATGCCGTCGAAGCACCGCGAGACCGCCAAAGGCGGCTTGGCTCAGACGCCGACTGGCAAGCGTTTGACCGAATCACTTACACGCAACGCATCAATCAAGAAGAATAAGTCGTAATTTCTAAGCTTTAAACCAATTACTTCTCCTCTATAAAACAAGGCGACTACCTCTCCCCCACATTGTCCTAGGGAAAGAGAATTCGTCCTTATAAAGAAAAGAGCAAGCATATCGTCGCTGGACGTATGCTTGCTCTTTTTCTTTTTAGTCGGGTTACAGATTACTGAACGGTTACCTGTATCTTCGTCATTTTACCTGCATATTTCACAGTAATTACTGCTTTGCCTTTGCCCTGTGCCTTAATGTTACCGTCTTTGACGGTCGCCACAATAATTCTGGACGAGGACCAGACAGCCGGTTTGGAAACATCCTTCTCCGACTCATCCTTATACGTGGCTGTAGCCGTAACCTTAGCCAGCTGTCCTGCCTTCAAATTCAAGGCGACTTCGTCTGTTTGCAAATATTTAAGCGTATCAACATCTACAGGTACGCTGATGATCTTCCCGCCGAACTTCGCCTGAATGTTAGCTTTACCGTAGCTGACCGCGGTAACCTGACCCTTTTTAACAGTGGCTACCTTATAATTGGACGTTTTCCATTCAGCTTGGGTTGTAACATCCTTTTCTTTACCATCGCTCGATTTAACCACAATCGCGATGGTTTTTTGATCTCCAGATTTGAGCGATAGCGCGATTGCATCCGCTTCAATCTTTTGCGCTACGTCCACTTCTACCGTAAACGTAATGTTTTGCTTGCCATATGAAGCAGTCACAGTTGCCTTACCACTACCATTCGCTTTGATCAAACCTTCGCTAACTTCAACCACTTTTACATTGCTAGTTGTCCAGGTGGCATCCTTGGTTACATCTGTTTTTGTACCACCACTCTTAACTCCTGTTACTTTCAGCTGCTTCGTTTCCTGAGCACCAAGCGCAATTACACGCGAGTCTGTTTCCAGACGGTCTACAAGGCCCACTTGTACGTTAATTGTTAGTTTTTTGCCATTATAGGTCGCTGTAATAACCGCTTTACCAGCAGATTTACCCGTAATCGTTCCTTTGGACACAGAGGCAATATCTTCCGCGCTTGAAGCCCATTCTGCATCCTGTGTTACATCTTCCTTACGCCCATCCGCATAAGTAGCCGTCAAAGTTGCAGTATAGTCCTCATTAATATCAATCGTTGCCGTTTTGGAGGACAGAGACAGATCCCCGGGTACATTTACGGATACCGTAGCTGTAACTGTCTTGCCGCCATAAGAAGCGGTGATGGTAGCCTCACCTGTTTTATAACCTGTGACTTCCCCCGCGCTGACAAAAGCGATATCTTCATTGCTGGACTTCCACTCTGCCTTACTTGTGATATCTTCTTCCGTACCTGTTACGTACGTTGCGGTCAGCTTGAGCTTTTTGGATTCCTTGGCATTCAAGCTCAGCTTGTCCTCGCTCAAATCCAGAAATCTAGAGGTTTCGACATCTGTCTTGATCGAAACGGTCTTATCTCCATACTTAGCGGTCACCGTTGCCGAACCCGCACCGATGGCCATAATCGTTCCTTTATTCACCGTTGCAATTTTTTCATCGCTTGATGCCCAAGTAGCTTTATCCGTGATATCCGTTACTGTTCCATCCGGGTAAACAGCAGAAACCTGTATTTTTTTAGATTCATCCAGACGGAGAAAAATATTGGATTCGCTGGCTTTCAGCTTATTCGTTTGATCGACATCCACCGAAATCGTAGCGGACATCGTGCCATATTTACCTATAATTGTCGCCTTTCCCGCGCTATAGCCGGTAATCGTGCCTTTCAGTACATCCGCCACAGCTGCATTGCTGGAGCTCCACTCAGCGGACTCTGTCACGTCCTGTACCGATCCATCCGGGAACGTCGCTGAAAGTTTAACCTTCTCAGTATCCTTCAGCAAAAGAGAAACCTCTGATGAACTGACATCAAGACGTTTAACTTGCTCTACCTGTACAGCAATGGTTACGGTCTGCTGACCATATACGGCCTTAATATTGGCTGTACCTGCTCCCTGAGCGGTAACCAAACCGTTAACTACAGTTGCAATCTTTTGATTATCCGAGGTCCAAGTAGCATCACCCGAAACCTGAGCTGTTGTATTATCACTGTATGTCGCTGTCAAATCAACCTGTCCTGTACCGCTTGAACGCAAGTTCAGGCTTTGTACACTAGATGTCAGCGCCTTAACCTTTTTCGTTACATGTACCTGAACCGATTGTACCTTATCTTTATAGGTCGCAACCACGGTGGCTTCCCCTTCAGCCTTGGCCGAAACTGTACCATTATACACAGTAGCAATAGCTGTGTTATCACTTTTCCAATCCGTGCTTACGGTTACATTCGAGGTTGTCCCATCACTAAAAACAGCCGTAGCCGTCAATGCAGCTGTATCTCCCTGTTGCAAAGTTACCTCGTTAGAGGAAAGAACAATCTTGGAAAGCACCGCATCCGCAGCAGATGCAAACCCTGCATATGATGTAAAACTTGAAATCAGGATGACCAACGCCAGAAAACCGGACCATCTATTCTTCAAAATCTAATTCCCTCCCATTTCAAAACTTAAATTACGGATTTCGCAAAATCCTTATACCTACGTTTTATGTCGTCATATGGAAAAGAATAGTTTAGGCTTCGAGGAAAATTTGGTCCTTATTAACTAGATCATTTCTGATAAAGATTAGACATTACAATTTGTGTAGCTTCAGAGCCATAGTGAAGAGGTTTTCACAACAGATCCACAATCCCGCATTTACAAACAGCTATAAGCTGCCGCGCGAACTCTCAAATGATGGTACTCTTCCATATTGGGATCGAGCTGATGCATATATACGACGGAGAATTGTTCGCTCGGATCTATAGAAACCCAGGTGCCTGCCATTCCCGTCCAGCCAAATTCTCCAATCGAGCTGTTTGCATGCCCAGCCGCTTTATCCATTAACGTGCGTACACCAAGTCCATAGCCATAACCTGTATGGTATGAATTGATGAAATCCGATAGTTGAGCTGTATTCAGATGATTGGTGCGCATTAAATCAATGGTTTTTCTCCCCAATAAGTTCACACCGTTTACCGTGCCGCCATTTGACATCATTTGTGAAAATGTGAGGTAATCTTTGACTGTCGAATATAAACCTGCGCCTCCGCCTTCATATATAGCATCTGGCTGATGATATTCATCCAGGAAACCCTCCATTTTTTCAAGTTTTCCGGCGTCTGTCCGTTGATACATGGAGGCCATCCGCGATTCAATATCTCCACGATAACGGTAACCTGTATTGTTCATTCCAAGTGGATCAAAGATTTCATCCTTTAAAAATTGTCCTACTGATTTACCTGAAATCACTTCAATAAGACCTGCAACAAAATCATGTCCATATCCGTATAACCAGCGTGTTCCGGGCTCAAACGCAAGTGGAACTTCAGAAAGCGCTTCAATTTCTGTGCGTAGGTCATATTTCCCCTGCTTTTCCTTTAATCCTGCAATGGCCTTCTGCATAGCTTTTCCTGTTTCTGAAGACTCGGAAGCGTAAGGAAGACCCATACTCATATTGAATATATGCTTGATTAAAATGGGATTCTCTGCCTTATCCACGTAGGTGTATCCGTTAGGAGCGGTTTTGAATACATGCGCATTACGATATTCGGGAAAATATTCATACAAGGGTTCATTCAACAAAAATTGCCCACGTTCGTACAGCATAAGTGCAGCCGCACAGACAACAACCTTTGTCATGGAAAACAAGCGATACACTGTATCCTCAGTGATTGGTTTTCGGGCTTCCAGATCAGCATATCCATGATACCCTTCATACAACACTTCACCATTCTGGGCAATGGCACAACCGCAACCTGCCGGCCCATTTGCTATAAATTGTTGCAATAGCTGATCTACCTTGTCAAAACGAGACATATTCATCCCTCCTATTTTTCCTTCAAAAGAAACAAGCTTCCCCTCGCGCTCTAATTCTTGTTCCAACAAGTTCAGCGTGATTTCTTGTAAGCGCTTATTCCCTCGCATTTATTTTAACGGTAAACTTGGTAAATACATAGATTATTTATCATAATCAGATGGCTTTACATTAACAGCTCAGCCACCGTTTCCTTCCAGCGATGGATCACCGATTCCGGTTCCTTGAGACGAACCGTGACACCTGTCAAAATATCCGCATATTGGGCCGAATCCTCTCTGGCTGCAAAAACATGAGCCGCAAATCGCTCACGTACATGCTTGGCTCCGGGCAAAGCAGGCAGATGTTCCAGTGACAACCGCACATAATGCGCCTTCCCCCCGGTAAACACCGCAAGCGTCGCCTTCCCAGTGCGGATCATGTTGCCCGTCGTGGTCGTACCCGGCCATAGGGCCAGACGCAAATTCCCCTCGTCCAGCGCTACAACCTCGCCCACACTAATCATCGCTATGTGCGGCCACTGATCTTCCGTGACCGTCAGCAGCATCATGGCTTCATGCTGCTTGTTCTCCAATGCCTTGCCGTCCAGTAGCGTGAACAGTTCCTTACCGATCCTTGGTGTCTGCATGAAGTATAATCCCCTTTACTTTTGGCCTATAACTTCAAAGTACCATAATTTACGGCTACTTACGAACGACCCTATATCCGCTCTGGAATAGGAGGAACATGAGCAGCATTCGGAATATCTTTGGGGTTTACCTTGAACGCCGATTTATACTTTGCTGGATCCGTAATGCTATCCGGTTCTGAGGTTCGCCATGTGAACAGGCATACAGGGCACAACAAAACCTCCCAGGCATCTTTAACCGGCGAATGGGAAACAACTTCTGAACGATTGGACTCACAACGGGGACAAATATGCATCTGTCAGCACTCCTTTAATCTTTCTTTGTTTTTAAAAATATTTAGCGAAGCATTTGGCTCAACTTTTTCTCCCATTCCGCTACACCCAGCGGGGAATCGAGCGGCTGCGAGTAATGGCCTCTAATATCCGGTGCTACAGGTGTCGTCGCATCCAGTATCATTTTGTGCGTCATACCTGCCGGATCAGAGCCGGGGTCAAGCGGTAAAATAGACAAGCCAGGAACAATGACAGCATCATGCTTTGGATGAAGCTTGGTGGATAAAGCCCACATGACTTGCGGCAGATTGAACGGATCGACCCCCTCGTCCACCACAATCACCAGCTTGCAATACCCCAATCCATGCGGAGTCGTTAACGCACGCATTCCCACAGCCTTCGCAAAGCCGCCATACCGGGTTTTCGTGGAAATAATAGCGACCAGCCCATGCGTATACATAGCATTAACGGCTACGATTTCATTAGGAAAAGCATCCTTAAGCTGCTGAAACAACGGTACACTTGTATTCACACCGATCATATAATCCGTTTCCGTCCAAGGCATCCCGATGTACAGATGCTCAAAGATAGGCTGTTTGCGGTGATATACACGATTAATCTGGATGACTGGCATCGCGCGACCGCCGGAATAGTGACCTGTGAATTCACCGAATGGACCTTCATACTCACGTTCACCTGCCAACACTTCGCCCTCCAAAATGACCTCGGCTCCCCAAGGCAGATCCAGATCTGCGTCCTTCGCTTTGACCACACGATAAGGCTCACCCTGAATGGCCCCAGCCATCTCATATTCGGATTGATCGTACAGCAGCGGTGTAGAAGCAGCCGTTGTAATAACAGGCTCACATCCGAGGGCAATAGCCACCTTCAGATTTTCGCCGCGTTCCTCAGCCTGACGGATATGGATCGCAATATCATGCTGTGGTACAGGCTGGATGCCCAAACGGTTCTTGCCTTTCACCTGCATCCGGTATAAGCCGACATTTTGCTTACCGTAGGTGTCCGGGTCATCCAGATCGCGTGAAACTAAAATCGCTTTGTCCAGATAAAATCCTCCGTCCCCCTGGTTCAAACGAAACAACGGCAAAATATCAAACAAATTAATATCCTCTGTAATCTCGACTTCATGAAAGGGTGCGGTTTCTTCCCGCTTCACGGGCACCGGAAATTGTTCATAGCGTCTGGCAAATTCAAAAAACTGCTCCTTGAGCGGCGTATTTTTGGGCATTCCCATCATGAGGGCATGATTGGGCCAGGAGCCCATCACATTCATTGCAATACGAGCATCCGTATATCCATAGATATTGTTGAAAAAGAGCGCAGGTGTCTTATCTCCAAGATTGCTTAATGCTTTGTTAGCTGCCGCCAGGTCTGGCTCCGGCTTTACCTCGTCGCTGATCGTGAGTAGTTGTCCCTCCTTTTCCAAGGTGTTTAGAAAATCGCGAAAGTCTTTATAAGCCATCATTCATTCTCCTTCGTCTTTCGATTTCTCAATTCTGGTGCAGTCTGGAGTCAGTTTGCTTCATTCCATCCCATCGTTTGGCTGCGGTTGTGACGATACCGAACTGATCTAATACGCGAAAAACAATATGATCTACCAATTCCTCGATACTTGCAGGATGATTATAAAAGGCAGGCATCGGCGGCAGGATCATCACGCCCATACGTGACAGCTCCAGCATATTTTCCAGATGGATACTGCTTAATGGTGTTTCCCTGGTCATGAGCAGTAGCTTCTTTCGCTCCTTCAGCATCACATCCGCTGATCGGGTGAGCAGGTTGTCCGCCATACCGATACGAATAGAGGCAAGAGTCTTCATGCTGCAAGGAGCGACGACCATACCGTCTACCCGAAAGGAGCCGCTGGAAATACGCGCAGCCTGATCCTTATACGAGTAGACTGCATCCGCCATTGCCTCCACTTCCTTCACCGTATAGCCTGTCTCATAGGGAATGTTCGCAATAGCCCACGGGGATAGTACCAGATGGCTTTGAACTCCAGCCTCTCGTAATTGTTGCAATATACGGATACCAAAGATCGACCCTGTCGCTCCCGATATTCCTACAATCATTTTTTTCATATGTCCCCTCCTTCCACTCCATCGTTTTATGTTCACCCATGCATTACTGTCAAAAATTATACGCCTGTTCCCTGCACACGAAAAATATATATAATATATGTAATACATACTTTAAAAGTATCCTAATTGAAGCGTTGTTTAGAAATAAGGAGGAATCCCAATGGATATGAAGCATCTGCATTACTTTTGTGTCATCGTGGAGGATGGGCAAATCACCAAGGCTGCCAGAACGCTCAACATGGCCCAGCCTCCACTGAGTCAACAACTCAAAAATATGGAGGACGAGCTTGGCGTAAAGCTGATTTACCGTGAAGGAAAGAAGTGGGAAGTTACCGAGGCCGGGTATACACTGTATACACGCGCCAAACGATTATTGGCTGAAATGGAGGACACCTGTAGAGAAATTGGGGAGTTTGAAAACAAAGTAACCGGCACACTTGCTATAGGCACGTCATCCGCCTGTATGTCTCTGATTACTGAACAACTCAGCCGCTTTCATCAGGATTATCCAGAGGTATACATTAAAATAGGACACGGAGACACACATCATCTGGAAGAGCTGCTGCACCAAAATAAAGTGGATCTGGCCCTGTTGCTGCTTCCGGTAGATGACAAATCGTACCATTCAATTGAGTTGGAGGGCGTTTCCTTTGTTGCCGTACTTCCGTCTGAATGGGCAGATCGTCATCCCAGTGGGGAAATTACGTTACAAGAAGCTGCCAACTATGACCTCTTGCTGGGACGCCGAACAGAGGGACACGGACTATACGAAACCGTCATACGCAAATTTCAGGAACACCATCTTGTTCCGCGTGTCGTACTGGACTGTCCTGAAATATCGACCATTCTCTCGCTCGTTTCCACAGGCATGGGAATTACCATCATTCCAGACGCTGGCTTGGGACAAGAATACGGGGACAGATTTCGCACACTCTCCATTAAGGAGCCGTTCCCCTTCACACGGCCTGCCGTCGTATGGCGCAAGGATCGTTATTTATCCAATGCAGCTCGCAAATTGGTTGAACTGCTACAAGCTGAAAACACAAAAAAGACTGTTCCCGAGTAGATGCTCTACCGCTCTACTCCTGAAACAGTCTGATGCTGGATAAACTTCCTTCATTCGGTCGTTGATATCGCCTTACTTGACTCCCTGATGTCGATACTCGGTTGGAGTCATTCCACATTTGCGCCGGAATACCTGTGTAAAATGCCGCATATCCTGATAGCCGATCCGCTCTGAAATATCAGCCAGCCGCAAATGAGGATCACTGAGCAACCGCTTCGCCTCCTCCATACGCAAGGAAATGACGTAATCCTTATAGCCTTGTCCCGTCTTTTGCTTAAATAACTGGCTAAAATACACCGGATTTAAAAATACAATTGAGGCCACTTTTTCAAGTGACAGCTCCTCTGTAAAGTGAGCCCGAATGTATTGCAACGCCACATCTACCGTATGCATGCCTTTGCGGAGACATTCTCCTGTATCCGTTGCTGCGGCTGCAATCTCCTCTGGCGTACGTCTTAGCCGCGCCACCTCTTCAGGTATGGAAGCAAAATTGTGATGAACACCCGAACGTGTAATTTGTAGGGGCACCTTCACATAACGCTTCAAATGGGATTCGAGCAACGTCTCTAGCCGTGCGGCCTCTGCCTCACTCCTTAGCCTTGCAATACCCAGCAGACTATGGCGGTCTAGACTAACGACAAAGCCGCTGCCCCCTGCCTCAACGAGTTCGGACAGTACATTTTCAATCATAAAATGCTCCAGATGTGTCTGCTTGTGATCAGGTTCCATGCGAACCATGAAGAGATGGAATTCCGGATAATTTTCGACAAAAGGCTGTATATCCAGCTTACCAGTATCCAATCCAAGGGCATAGCGCTGGAAAACGGCCTCACGCAAATAAACCATATTGGATTTGAGAAGCCTACCCTCGTTCGCCTGCTGCGAGGCTACAAGCGCCTCGGCTGCCAACATTTCAATGCATTCCAGCAGCTTTCTTTTACCAATCGGCTTTAACAGGTAGTCTTTGGCACCCAGCTTTACTGCTCTTTGTGCATAATGGAAGTCGGAATGGGCCGAAATGACAACCCACTGCAGATGAGGATGCTTTCGCTTAGAAATACGCATGAATTCCAGACCATCCATGCCAGGCATCAGGATATCAGTTAATACAATATCTACAGGATGCTCCGCCAGAATGCCTGCTGCTTCCTCGGTGGAAGCAGCGAGATGAATGCCGCAGGTGGGTAGAGCTTGGCCAATGGTACGCCGAATCCCCTGCCGTATCATACTTTCATCGTCAGCTATCAGAATATTCATGTTTCTCCTCCTTCTGTGGCAGAGGCACACTTACAGTGGCTGTTGTTCCGGCCCCAGGTGCGCTAGAGATCCGTAGGCCGTACTCTTCTCCGAACATGTGCCGTAGCCGTAAATTTAGGTTTTGCAGGCCGATGCCTCCCGCCTGCCCGCTGCCCGCCTGTTTGCCGGGTTCTGCCAAAGCGACCTGGACCACCTCCCATCGTTCGTACTCCATCCCTGCACCGTTGTCGATGATGTGCAGGCTCAATACACCCTCATATTCCTCCGCTCTGACGAGCAGCTTGCCACCTGTATTCGCATGAAGAGGCTCCAGTCCGTGCTTCACCGCATTTTCAATCAAGGGCTGTAAGGTCATTTTTGGCAAGCGGATATCCATCCATCGTTCATTAATGCTAATGTCTACAGATACCCTGCCCTCCAGCCGAGCTTGAATAATGGTGAGATAGTGGCCAACCTGCTCCACTTCTTCACGAAGGCTTACATCAGCCCCCTCTTCCCAATGGCTACTGTAACGGAACATATGGGATAAGGAGAGAATCACCTCTCCGAGCTGATCCTGCCCCTCTTCGTCCAGCATCCAATAGATCATATCCAGCGTATTATACAGAAAATGTGGATTGACCTGCGTCTGTAGCGCGTGTAGCTCCGCATTTTTTTCACTGACCGATGATATACGCACCAGCTCGATTAGCTCTGCAATTCGTCTTACCATATGGTTAAAGGAGGTAGCTAGCTGATTGATTTCTTCATAGGATTTGGTGTTTACCGTATGGCGGAAATTCCCTGTCTCTACTCGCTTCATCTCCCGAATGACTCGCTTGAGCGGAAGGGAAATGCTTCTGGAGACGATGGACGCAATTAACGCCGACACAATAATAAGTATAGGTGCCACGATAAATAGGTACCTTTGATTTTGCACCAGCTCCACGTTCAGATCCTCACTAGGTGTCACACTAATCACAGACCAGTCGGCAAACGGCAACTTGGAAGCGATTACAACATTCTCATTACTTCGATTTACAATAACTTCCCCCTCTGGCACCTGCTGCTCTAGATTTCGCAAATCCGGTGGCGGATCAGGGGAAGTGGCCGACACAATTCGATTTTCATGACCCAGCAGATATACCTGACTATTGGTACCTAACCGCAAATTGTGGAGAGCCGACAAAACAGAACCCGGCTCAGCCTCAAACAAGACAATACCAATCGGCTTGTGCTCATCCAAATCATAGAGCTGCCGTCCAAACGCAAATACGGGTCTGGTTTCCACCTGATCAATGACAGAGTGAGGATACACGCCCAGCCATGCAATTTTTCCCGCCGACTTTCGAATTTCCTTATACCATTCCGTCTGTTCGTAATGAGTATCAATGACATTCATATAATTGCCATAGTTATATACCTTGCCTGTGTCTGTGATGACATGGATGCCAATCAGATCTTCACGCGAATAATAGATAGCCCCCAGAATATTCGTAATCGTACGTTCGTTGATGTAATTGACAGCAGGTAAATCAATACTATCCGTCGTCAACAGACGAACCAAATCCATATTGTTGCTGATTGATTTGGAGAGACTATTATAGCTGCCGAGCAGCAATTCGAACAGTCCTGCCGTCTGGGATACATTTTTACGCGCCAGCTCGCTGACCTTATCATGGAACTGCACCGTAGTACGGTTGTAAAATAATAGACTGACCGCCAGCACAATGCCGGACATGCTCAATAGGAACAGAACAAACAAGCGGTATTGAATGGATTGAAAACGGCGCATCATACCTCTCTGCGCTCCTTTCGCATCGGCCGCCTATCCTTTAACCGCTCCCGCAACCATGCCCTTGGTGATATTTTCGGACAGAACAAAATAAATAATAATGACCGGTAAGGCACCCATGACTAGAAAAGCGCCAATATTACCGTAGTTCACAGAATACTGGCTGACGAACGTATATACGCCGAAAGGGAGAGTTTTGAGCTTCTCGGACGAGATAAAGGTGGCAGCCATAATGTATTCATTCCAGATATTAATGAAAGTTAAAATACATACCGTCATGGTAGGCGGAATCGAGATGGGTAAGATTACACTGCGGAAAATACGATAAATGCTCGCTCCGTCAATGTAAGCGGACTCTTCAATTTCGTGGGGAATGGACCGCATAAAGCCGGATAGGATGAAGACCGCAATCGGTGTCTGAAAAGCAATGTAGGGTAAAATCAGTGAGAAATACGTATTCAGAATATGGACATTTTTAAACATCACCATCAGCGGCAGCAGTGTAGCTTGCATCGGGATCATCATCCCGATCAGAAACATGGTCAGCACAACAGCCCCGAAGCGCCAACGAAAACGTGTAATCGCATAAGCAGTCATCGAGCTTAATAAAATGACGAAAATCATCGTAACCCCGGTCACCAGCACACTGTTTCCTAAATAACGCAAGTAGCTCCCTGATTCATAGGCTTCCTGATAGTTGTGCCACTGAGGCACTTGAGGGAGTGCAAAGAAGCTTGAGCTCAATATCTCTTCATTTGTCTTCAACGAATAGGTCAGAAGCCAAAAGAGTGGATACAGCTGCGTGACCATTAAGATTGCCAATAAGGAAAAGACTCCCGTTTTCTTCAAGACATTCAACAGTTCCATCTCCTTTAGCTTACCTTATTTTCGATTCGTTTGAAAACAAAATTTATCACAATTGTAAATGACAAGCAAATCACTACGAGAATTGAAGCCAATGCGCTGCCATATCCGTATTTCATCGATAAAAAGGACATATTGTACATATACGTAGATACTGTATCCGTCGCATGGGCTGGTCCTCCACCCGTCATCACCCAAATCAAATCAAACGATTGCAGGGAGCCGATAAATGCTAATACAATTGATATCTTGAAAATAGGTACAATGAGCGGCAGCGTAATATAGCGGTCTGCTTTGAATCCTTCAGCTCCATCAATTTTGGCTGCTTCGTACAGCTCATTCGGTATATTTTGTACCCCGGTAAACTGGATAAGCAAATGATAGCCAAAATACTGCCATAACGATACAAAATAGAGGGCGTACATCGCGATCAGCGGTTCCGTCAGCCATGAGCGTGTCCAGCTTTCCAGCCCAATCGCCAGCAAAATACCGTTCAGCATTCCACCCATCGAGGCTGGATTATAGATCGTCTTCCACAGCTGCCCGATAATGACCACCGACAGAATAACCGGCAGAAAATACATCGTTACCAGCGTATTGGCCTTACGCACATAGCGATTAAGCAAGATCGCCAGCAGCAGACAAAACGGAATTTCCAGCATGGAAAACACAGCGAACATCATAGTCCGTTTCACGGATGGCCAGAACACTGAATCTGATGTGAAAATCCGCTCAAAATTAGCCAGCCCCACAAACTTTGCCTCGGCGATTCCGTTCCAATCCAGCAATCCGCAATATACCGACACCAAAATTGGAACAAATACCATACAGGTATACAACAACAGGCAGGGTAGCACGAAAACGGCAATGGTACGTGCTGGCACCTTCAGTACATTCATGCTCTAATCTCCTTTATGTTGATTCTGAACATCTTCTGAGGATGTACAACCTACATGATTTCCAATCAGGGAAGAAGCATTCCGCCCCCTCCCTAGTGCCTGCTACTTCGGGATTTTGCAAAATTCCATTCCAGTCACTCCAAAGTGCAATATCTAGATGAACTAGGCCATTTCGATCTATATACTGTTCATCGAAAGTCGCTTACTGGATTTTTGTAAAATCCTCACTTATTTATTCGCTTCAAAAGTGTTTTGATGTTCCTTGGCAACTTGTGCGGAGTCTTCTTTTTGTACGAACAGGTTTTGAATGCTACTCAGATGCGCCTGCGCAATAGCCGGATTCATCGTATTATCAAAAGCGAGATCGCCCCCTTTTACATTCTTGAACAGCTCATTAAGACTAATCGCTAACTCGGAGTAGCCCGCTTCCTTCAGATCACCTTTCATTTTCTGACCGCTGCCAATCGCATTTTTCAGATCAAACTGAATTTTGGGCATCTCCTTAACAAAATAATGCAGAAAATCCTTCGTCTCCTGTAAATGTTCACTGTTCGCAGATACCGCAAATGCGCTGCCCGGCGCAATTACATACTCATTCACATCACCCTTGCCATTCACCGTAGGGAATTGAAACGCTCCTACCTTACCCGCTACCGAAGAAGCATCAATTGACCCCGTTTCCCATGTACCCATGATATACATCGCGGCTTTTCCTGTTTTAAAAATATTACCACCTGCATTGTAGTCAATAGACGTAGCTCCATCCGGGAAGGCTCCTGCCTGCACCAATTCCTGAAATGCATCCACCGCTTCCACAAAAGCCGGGTCGTTAAACGTCTTTTTGCCGTCCAGTACATCATTGAGAAAATTCGGTCCTTCATTCGTACGCAACAAAATGTTCATAAAAAGGAGGGACCCCGTCCATGAATCCTTTTCCCCAATGGCAATCGGAGTAATTCCCTTCGCCTTCAGCGTTTTGACCGTCGTAATCAGCTCGTCAAAGGTGGTCGGCAACTTCTGGATTCCCGCCTGCTTGAACAGTTCCTTATTGTAAAACACCACTTCTATATTGTTGCCGTCCGGAAAAGCGTAGAGCTTATCGTCGAAGCTATAGTAATTAAGAAGTCCATTCTGGAACGTATCTTTTAACCCCTCTTTATCAGCCACATCGTTTAATGGAGCTAGCAGCCCGGCATCTACGAATGGCTTCATCTGTGCAGCAGGGTTTACAATCGTGATATCAGGCACTTCCTTCGCCGCTGCCTGTGTTTTCAGCTTAAGCTTTTGTTGATCTGTATTTAGCGAATCCAATTCAATTTTGACATGAGGATGATCCTGCTCGTATTGACCTACAATTTGCTTAATCATTTTGTACGAAGGGGTGCTCGGATCAGGATTGATGTTCTGAAAGGTAATCGTAACATCTTTCGTTGCGGTGCCTTTGCTCGGTTCTCCTGAATTTCCCGGACTTGCGCTTTGTCCGTTATTACAAGCTGCCAGCGTCAATGCCAAGGCGCTCGCCATCATAATAGCAAACGCTTTCATTTTTGTTCTGCTCATGGTCTTTTTCCTCCTCTTGTTGAAGCATTGCGCAATTTGCCCTCCTTATTGGTGGACACTCAATGCCCGCTTGTTCTTTTCATTATGTTCCATAGAAAAGACGTGAACAATGCGTGAACTTAAGGAGAAGGGTTTGTTTTTTCAAGCCCTCATTTGCGTGCTTCAAAATTCATTCATATCATAACTTGCAATTTATCTAGAACACAGGCATAATATGAATAAGATTGTTTTTTTGATAATGATTATCATTATTAAATGATAAATACACATAGACTTTAAAGGAGGCAGGACCACAGTGAAAGAAACTTTCAGTAAAACCTCCCTGCATATTGATGATTATTTGGACCTTCTCAATCTTGCCGTACAAGTCGGAGATACCAAGTGGCAAAAAGAAATTACCCGTAAACTTCAAGCCTTGAGTGTCCTTCAGACAGAACAGGTTGAAATAGATTAACTGCCCCAGTTAATACTGTCCTCAGTTAAAAATGCTGACTAGGCACCACTATATAAAGGACAACCAAGATACCATAAAACTTTTGACCGAATCCATAATGGTGATCTTTCAGGTGAATGATAAATAAATCGGTTATAGGAAAAAGAGCACAGCCTTAACGGGCTGTGCTCTTTTTATCGTGCTTGGCGACGTCCTACTCTCCCAGGACCCTGCGGTCCAAGTACCATCGGCGCTGGAGGGCTTAACGGTCGTGTTCGGGATGGGTACGTGTGGAACCCCTCCGCTATCGCCACCAAACATGAATTTGCTACGCAAATTCTTCCGTACGGTTATTCGGTTCACCACATATCGTGTGAATGAATAGCCATGCGCTTGTCGTATGTCACTTGTACATACCTTCAAGGTTACACCTTGAAAACTGGATCCGAAACTCATTTGCGTTTTAT
>RCUE01000064.1_pt1 | contig 50240 bp, 43 predicted proteins | sample 2166111 | NCBI WGS metagenome assembly RCUE01 (sample SAMN09930795, study PRJNA488358) | compost metagenome | feature: garden; material: soil; isolation source: compost soil in phenylacetonitrile-enriched culture | place: Germany: Experimental Botanical Garden Goettingen | collected 2016-01-27 | reverse complement strand
TGATGAAACAGGCGGATCAGGTGATCATCCTTGCGGACCATTCGAAATTCGGAATCAATTTCCCGTATCGTTTTGCTGATTTGTCTGAGGTTAATATCGTGATCACCGATCGCATGCCAGAATCAGCGATGCTGGAAATTTTGCAACATCATGATATTGAAGTGGTTGTCCCCTCATAATATTGAATCAATTACTCTTACTAGATTGAAGATATATAACAGAGAGATCAAGAGACAGGAGCTGGAGAGAAATGAAACTGTTTGCGATTGATATGGATGGAACGCTACTGAACGAGGAAGGAAAAATAAGCAAAGCCAACGCAGAGGCAATCCGCAAGGCACAGCAGCAAGGTGTTCAAGTGACAATTGCCACTGGCAGAGCCGCTTATGATGCCTGGACAAAGTTAGAGGAAGCAGAGCTGGTTACTCCTGTCATTGGAGCAAACGGCGCCACTGTACACGATGCGCATCGTCGCCAGTTAACCTCTACTCCTATGGGCCGGAGCGATACATTTGAAGTGCTGAGCTGGCTCGAGGGTAACGACTTCTACTATGAGGTCATGACAGACCGGGCCATTTATTCTCCACAAAAGGGACATCAGCTACTTGCTGTTGAAATGGACCGCTTGCTGAGCGCCAACCCAGATATTTCACTGGATACTTTATTACATGCAGCTGAAAAGCAATATGAACAGACCGGGCATACCCGCATCGCTTCATATGAGCAGATTCCACTGGATGTAGAGATATATAATGTGCTCTGTTTCTCCTTTGATCAAGCCAAATTGGAATGGGGGCGTGAACGTTACCGAGATTTTCAAGGTCTGAACATGGTCATTTCCTCAGATCGTAACTTTGAAGTCGAGCATAAGGATGCGTCTAAGGGTAATGCATTGCGTTATCTCGCGAATCATCTGAGCATCCCCATGCAGGAAGCGGTAGCGATCGGAGACAGCTATAACGATATTTCCATGCTGACGATGGCTGGGAGAGGTATCGCCATGGGCAATGCAAAAGATGATATAAAGGCAGTCTGCTCCGACGTTACCCTGACCAATGTGGAAGATGGCGTTGCTCATGCTCTGTTGAACTTACTCAAAACCGTCAAGGCTGACACTGTGAAATAGAAGGGATTGGCTGCTACGTTACTTAAAAAGCAGATCTAAACGAAAAGGACGCTCGCAAGCATCATTACCATGCATACGAGCGTCCTTATTCTACTTAAAATACCAACGGAGAGAGAGGGATTCGAACCCTCGCACCGCTTACGCAGTCTAACCCCTTAGCAGAGGGTCCCCTTATAGCCACTTGGGTATCTCTCCATGGCTCCCCGAACAGGACTCGAACCTGTGACAACTCGATTAACAGTCGAGTGCTCTACCAACTGAGCTATCAGGGAACATTACTGTAAATTATCTTACAGTATGGTTAATTTACCATGATTCAGGGGGTGCCGTCAAGTGCCAACAGGCGAAGCTTACCTCCACATTTCCCACAGCGATATCGCTGTGTATTCATCTTACGCTTGCGCATATACTCCTGTTTACAGGAAACGCATACTAGCTTGTAACGATAAGGCTGAGGCTTACGTTCCGTTCTTCCCGGCAGAGTCTGACAATGCCTGCTTCCTCCTACACGGGCCAACCATGCTTTGAAGTCAGCATCTCGATGCTGATAGCCCATCCCGCGCAAATGTAAATGATAATGGCACAGCTCATGCTTAATAATTTTCTCCACCTCAGAACGTCCGTAAGCTGCGAGTTGATGTGGATTAATTTCAATATGATGACTTTTCATAAAATACCTACCGCCTGTGGAAGACAGACGTGCATTAAAGGTGGCTTGATGTCGAAACGGCACACCGAAGCTCTCCAGCGAAATGCGCTCTACCCATTCTTGAAGCTCTTCATTACTCATAGAATGGCTCATTGAATGGTTCATTGAATTGTTCAGGGACTTGGACTCCATCCTTACGGTCTCTCCTCCTTCGCTCCTTACTGACAAGCATATTATAAAATAACGACCGAAGTCTAACCCCCAATTCATAAGCACACTTTAGGTACCCACCCCATATGCTAAACATACAGATGTAACGCAGAGGAGGAGATCGGCTTGCCTCAATGGCTCAGCAACCAGCTCATGCGGGCCTTTTACAAAAAGGACCGGCGCCAAATTAAACTGTTGAACGATTGTTGGTTTTTTTATCATAAAGCACCTGGCGTGGAGTTCGATGCCAACAACGGGTAAAAGCTAAATGCATCCAAAATGAAAGCCGGAATCTCCGATGCAGTTCGGAGATTCCGGCTTTTGTTAACCCTTCACAAGAAGGTTGCACAGTTTTATTTAAAGTATTATGCCTGCGATTGCGCCTCTGCAGGAGGTTTCATCGTCAGACCAACCCTGCCTTTTTTCAAATCAACATTTAACACCCACACCGTTACGTTATCACCGACAGATACGACATCCATCGGATGCTTTACGAAGCCACTGCGCAGCTGTGAAATATGAACCAACCCGTCACTTTTAATACCGATATCGACAAACGCGCCAAAATCAATGACATTGCGGACGGTTCCCTGAAGCTCCATACCCGGTGCCAGATCCTCGATCTTCAGCACATCCTTGCGGAATACCGGCAACGGCAGCTCGTCACGCGGGTCACGGCCCGGACGCTGGAGACTGTCCAGAATATCCTTCAGTGTCGGCACGCCGACTTCCAGCTTCGCAGCCAATTCGTCAATGTTGGACACGTTCAGTGCTTCCGTTGCAGCCTTGGTGCCCAGATCGTGGGCATTGATGGCCAGTTCCGCCAACAGGCGGTCTACGACAGCATAGGATTCAGGGTGAATCGGTGTGCGATCCAGCGGATTTTCTCCACCCGGTATACGGATAAAGCCAACAGATTGCTCGTAGGTTTTTGCACCAAGACGCGGCACCTTCTGCAACTGACGACGGTTGCTGAATTTACCGTTTTCCTCGCGGTACTTAACGATGTTTTTGGCAATCGTCGCATTGATCCCTGCTACATAGGATAACAGCGCAGAGGAAGCCGTGTTCACATCTACACCGACATGGTTAACGGCTGATTCGACAACGTCCTTTAAGCTTTCATCCAGATGTTTCTGCGACACATCATGCTGGTATTGGCCTACACCAATAGCCTTCGGCTCAATCTTGACCAACTCAGCCAGCGGGTCCTGCACACGACGTGCGATGGAAGCCGCACTGCGCTCGGCCACGTCCAAATCGGGAAATTCCTCCTGTGCCAGCTTGGAGGCAGAGTATACGCTTGCGCCCGCCTCATTGACGATCAGATACGCTAGACTGCTGTCACCAATGTCCGCGATGACTTCCGCTACGAATTGCTCTGTCTCGCGCGAAGCGGTTCCGTTACCAATGACAATCAATTCGATCCCGTATTGGGCAATCAGCTGCTTGAACTTTTCAGCAGCCTCGCGCTTCTTGTTGTTCGGTGGTGTCGGATACGTCACAGCCACTTCGAGCAGCTTGCCGGTGTCATCGACAACCGCCAGCTTGCAGCCTGTCCGATAGGCCGGATCGACACCGAGCACACGTCGGCCCTTGATCGGAGCCTGTAGCAACAGGCTGCGCAAGTTGCCTGCAAAAATGGAGATCGCCTGCTGCTCGCCCTTCTCCGTCATTTCAGCGCGCACTTCACGCTCGATAGACGGCGCGATAAGTCTTTTATACGCATCCTCAATGACACTGCGCAGCAGATCTTGCACGACAGACGATCCTTTAATCACTTGACCTGCCACATAAGTGTAAATGGAATCTGGCACTACCTCCAGACCGACCTTAAGAATACCTTCCCGCTCCCCGCGATTAATCGCCAGAATACGGTGAGGTGGCATTTTCTTAGCCAGCTCACGATAGCTATAGTAGTTCTCATATACGGACTCTTGCTCTGCATCCTTCGCTTCGGAGGTCAACATACCATGGTCCAGCGTATATCGGCGTACCCATTGGCGAATAGCCGCATCATCCGCTATATTTTCAGCTAAAATGTCCAAGGCTCCTTGGATGGCCGCCTCAGCGCTGTCCACTCCCAGTTCCGCATTTACATAAGACTCGGCTTCTTTCAGAGCATCGCCCTGCTTCGGCTGGCTCCAGATCCAGATGGACAGCGGCTCCAGTCCCCGTTCCTTTGCTACACTGGCGCGGGTTTTGCGCTTTTGCCGATACGGACGGTACAGATCCTCCACTTCCTGAAGTTTAACCGCAGAAGTGATAGCCGCCTGCAGGTCTTCCGTCAGCTTGCCCTGTTCATCAATAATGCGGATGACCTCTACCTTACGATCCTCCAGATTACGCAAATACACTACACGATCTTCAATTTCACGTAGCTGATTTTCATCCAGCTCTCCTGTCATTTCCTTACGATAACGCGCGATAAAAGGAATTGTATTCCCTTCATCCAACAAACTGATCGTTGTCCGGATTTGCTTGAGTGCCAGCGACAGCTCTCTCGCCACTTGTTTGACAATCCGTTCTTGGCGTTCTGCTTCGTTCGGCTCCTGCCCAATTTCCGTCTTCATTTCCTCGTTAGACAAACCTATCCCTTCTTCCTCACAGCTCTTGTCATACATCATATCTTTTATTATCACAAAAAATGATTCAAAGCGCCAGCAGGTGACGTAAAAGCAAGCCCTACCTGTATTGTTCTTCGGACATGCAAAAGGACAGCGCTAGAGCGCTGTCCTTTCCCGTTTCACTCGTCGTTCCATCATACTAAAAATCAATCAAACCGAGACTGATCTGTAGCGAGTCGCTCACTTTGCGCATGGTTTCTTCATCCAAATGGGTGATTTTGTCGGTAAGCCTTTGCTTGTCGATTGTCCGGATTTGCTCCAGAAGAACAACAGAATCACGATCAAAGCCATGCGTCGCCGCGTCGATTTCCACGTGTGTAGGCAGCTTTGCCTTCTGAATCTGAGCGGTGATAGCTGCCACGATCACGGTAGGACTAAACCGGTTGCCGATATCATTTTGAATGATCAGCACAGGTCTGACGCCACCTTGCTCGGAACCGACTACGGGTGAAAGGTCTGCAAAAAAAACGTCGCCGCGCTTTACGATCAATATGGATTACACCCCGCTAACTGTACGGCCCAAGGTGCTGTTTGCATCTTCCTCCGCGTGAAAGGCTTCGGATGCCATGGTCAAGTTAATTTTAGCCATTTCCATGTATCCACGCTGCATAGCTTCACGAATGTAACGTTTTTTACGTTCGCCTACATACAGCTTCATGGCCTGCCTGATAAATTCACTGCGGTTGGAATTTTCCATAGCTACGATCCCGTCCACTTCCTGCAAGAGATGATCTGGCAAACTGATCATTATTCTTTTGGTGTTCTGCAAATTGGCCAACTTCTCTTCCACCCCCAAAACCTTGTCGCCATTGTACCATTATAACGTTATTCCCGGTAATTTATTCAAACGGAATACAAGAATGTATATGATATTCGTATATCATCTATGCTGCATTCCATTATAAACTACGCAGTTCGTTTTCGTACAGGCGTTTGATCCCCGAAATACAAGTGTCAGCGGAGCCTGATGCGTCTTTTGACAGTTATAGCGCTCTTTTCTTTCCTTTGTACATATTTCGGGACGTTCTGCGAAAACTCCTGCTTTTATTCGGTAATTTGCGTTATGAAATTAATTCCAGTGGGTTGGAAGAAGCGAGTTCACTCGAATAACAGGAACATGGCCTCGTGTGTATACACGCGGTACCCTGTCTGCGATCATGCAGATCACCTCATAGTGGATCGTACCAAGCTTGGATGCCAGCTCATCCGCCGCGATAGTTTCGCCGGACTGCTGGCCGATGAGAACAACCTCTTCGCCGGTTTGGATTTCTTCCGCATCTTCTGCGAAAGATTGTAAGGATACCATACACTGGTCCATGCAAATCGTGCCGAGTACCGGGACGCGGCGACCGCGTATCAATACTTCGATCTTCCCACTCAGCATGCGGGAGTATCCATCCGCATAGCCGATTGGCAGTGTACCGATCCGTTCTTCACTGGTAGTCACATACCGGGTGCCATAGCTAACTCCCCAGCCAGGAGGAAGCGTCTTGGTATAAACTACCGCCGTCTTCAATGACAATACAGGCAGCAGTTCAATCGCTCGCCGGTTAACCTCATCAGACGGATACAGACCGTATATACTGATACCAATCCGCACCATATTGGGGGAAAGAGAAGGGGTATCAATGGTAGCGGCGCTATTGGCCGTATGTATAATGGGAATGGTGATACCTTGTTCCCTTAGCGCTTCCGCCACGCCCCGAAACCGATCATATTGTAGCAGTGTATAGCTTTTGTCTTCTTCATCCGCGCGGGCAAAATGGGTGTACATGCCTTCCAGCAGCACCTGCTCTAATTCGTGAGCCTGCCGGACAAAAGCCATAGCCTCTTCTCCAGGCAGCAAACCCAGTCTTCCCATGCCGCTGTCTATTTTGATGTGCACCTTCAGCTTGCGTTCATTTCCTTGGCAGTCCAGTCTGCGGATACCCTCCAGCACTTCTTCACTGAACACAGTCAATGAGATATCATGCTCCCAAGCCGTTTGTACAGCTTCCGGTGGGGTATAGCCGAGTACAAGAATCGGTAGCTGAACCCCCGCATGACGAAGCTCCAACGCTTCATCCAGAAAAGCGACGCTCAAATAATCCGCACCAAGGCGTTCCAATTCCTTTGAAATTTCCACGGCACCGTGTCCGTAGGCATTCGCCTTGACACAGACCAGTATCAGCTTATCCGCTGGCAATGCCTTGCGAAAAGCTTCATAGTTGGCGCCAAGGTGATCCAGGTTGATTTCGGCCCGGGTCGATCTGTATTGTGCTTGCAAATCCAGTCACCTTCTTCAATTGTTAGCCTGTAACATAACCTTTTACCATTCGGAGTGTGGCAAAAGTGCTTGCTTCCAAAGGTTAATGGTAATGTTCAAAAACGTGGCTGTCAATGGCAGGGGGGCTTTACCAGCCTCCTCTACCATCTCTACAATAGAACAGGATATACAAGCGATGCACATCTTAGACTGCGAATGAACAAAAGACGGATACGGGCGGCAGCAGAGCATTTTTACACTCTAGACCGTCTGCATCCGTCTATAAAATTTTATTTACCCGATTGATCCTGTATAGAAGCGGCAATTTGTATCATTTCGCTCACAGGCAGGTCAGCACTGGTGATTCTGAACTCGATTCCGTCATTCATCCAGGTCATCGTCTGCTGTTCGCTTCCGGTCAGCACGGCGAAGCTTCCTCCAATATCAACCAGTTCGCCTGCGGCCAGTGCGACCGCCCGATCTTTTGGACGTGCCTCCACAATGGTATAATTATATGTTCCACTATACCGTAGCATCACGGCATGTGTACCATTATCCTCCAGCTCCGGCGTATCCTTGATCTGTACTCCGGCTGGCGTGTAGGACGGTTCGATCAAGCCGAACTCACCCATCACAGCTTCTGCCGCATCTGTTCCCGCTGACGTTCCGTTTGCAGCATCCGATGTGCCCGGGGTTTGTTGCTGCCTCTCTGCGTTGGCTGCGTTGGCTGCTTTGTCCGGTTTGGACGTATCGTTTGTGGCAGTACCGTCCACCTTGGCTTGCCCTGACGGTTGCTGGACTGCATCCCCTGCGGTCCCCTGCTCTTGTCCGGGTTCGCCAGTCGTCACGCCAGTCGTCCCATCCATCGCACCGGAAGGATCAAGCTGACCGCTGGGATCTACTGCTCCGGAAGATGGCGCCCCTGCGCTACCTGTACTCGTCTTACCTGAAGCCATATTCCGCTCCATATCAAAAGAGTCCTTGTCAAACTTCGTATCAAAAACAAATTGATCGAATTTCAGATCAACAACTACCTTGGCATTCGCATCAGACACCTGTACCTGAGTGGGTGCATAGTCATTTTTGGACAGCCATATCTTTTGTCTCACCAGCGCATGGCTGTTGTAATTCGCTGCCACATCAAACACATAGGATTTATCGTCGGTAGCCAACTGACGGGAGGCATCGCCGATAATGCTGCGAACCAACGTTTCATATAAATATACTTGACCCTGATTGTTTGGCCAGTCGCTTTTGAAACGGAAGCTTTTGTTCAGGCTGGGTGTCAGTACAAATACACCCTCATCATTACGAAGCACAATTTGCGTAACATCCTTTTTCTCGTTCGTCATGGCAATTCGGTAATAGGACGGCTTGCGGTAGGAAATATCCACCTTGTATTCCTGCGGCGTGTCGCCGGTATGCAGCGTCATCAAAGCTGTACCGTGGTAGCTGTTCAGGTCGCTCACCACGTCACTCAAATCTTTAACCACATCGTCCGCGCTCTTCTTGCCGCACCCGGCCAGCAGCAGCGTTACACACATGACCATGGCGAGCATCCATGAAATCCGGCGCATGTCATCAACCCCTTCAGCACATGTTTTAAATGAATTAGTACATGTCTATGAAGGACTTGTTCGATTTATGCAGACTGGCATGACAAGCTTGAGCATATCCTTGTGTAATGCTACAAAATCTTTTGGAGACTGATCATAAATTCATATAGGAAATAAACCGAAAAACCAATCAAAACCACACCGGCACAGATCGTAACCCACTTGATGGCAGTTCGGTTCATGGCTTTTCGTGTTGTTGCTACGAGGGTCATTAAGCCTAAATCATGGACAAGAATACCAAACAAAATACCTAAGCCAACAATCAAAAATTGACTTGTATTAGAACGATCAAACGAACTTGCCAGCACAGTCCCAAAAACACTTACCCAGAACACTAAATTCCCTGGTGAAACAGCTACAAGCAGCCCATTTTTATAGGAAGAAAATAATGACTTTGTCTTTTTCTCTCCTTCTAGCGCAATATCATGATCCGCATTTTTAATGCTGTCGTACCCTACGTAGCACAAAAATATGGCTCCAACCAGCCACATGATCACCTGTACAACAGGTAAGGACAGAACAGAGGCCAGACCAAAATATAAACCAATGATTAATAACAAATCGATGGTCATCCCCCCAAGGCCCACAATCCAACCATGCATGAATCCATTCTTTAGCCCTTGCTTCGTCATTTCAACCGTAATTGTACCTACAGGTAGTGCTATAGAGAAACCTAGTAAAACATATGTAATAAACAATGCCATTTCAAAACCCCTTTCAAATGTATAAAAACGTTATTCTATACCATAAAAAATGACAAATCAATAAAATTTGAAGAATAAAATGAGCTAGTAACACATGAGACTTATTTTGTACAAAATCGGATGCATTGACCAAGTTTGTCCATTGAGTATTGAAGGTTCAGCGCTTATCATTGCTTTTGTGATAATAATTCTCATTTACAATATTATGAATCATTCTATTATACGGAGGTTGCTATGATCAACAAGAACTCTACGATTAACAAAAAACCTACTCGACAATACACTTCTCTGCTCTGTCTATTCTCTCTTATGGGGGCATTGCTGCTGGGGTGCGGCGCATCAGACAACAATCAGACTGCAAACAGCAACACAACAGCATCAACAAAAACATCGGAAACAGCCACAACTCGCTCCTACACAGACTATAAGGGACATACAGTAGACATTCCCACGACTCCTGGGCGCATTGCTTACTTCGGAGAAAACTATGGGGATCTATTGGTTTTAGGCGTACAGGCTGTTGGTACATCGACTTCTATGATCGAGGGAAAGATATATGAAAAAAAAGTTCAGAATGTATCGGACCTAGGATTTCCCATTGATTTAGAAAAAACATTGGCTCTACAACCAGACCTAATCATCACCGCCGATACGGACGAAAAACAATACGCAGCGTTATCAAAAATTGCACCTACAATTATGTTCGATACCTTTGCTCCATTAAACGAGCGTTTGGTACATCTCGGAGACATTGTGAACAAGAAAAAGACTGCTGAAGACTGGCTTGCCCAATATAAAATCAAGGAAGCAGAGATGTGGAGCAAACTTCAGGCGAAAGGTGTAAAACCGGGTGAAACAGCTTCGGTCTTTACCTACTATCCCGGTGACCGTCTGTTCGTCATGGCACGGACAGGCTTGTCGCAAATACTGTATGAAAAAAATGGTCTCAAGCCTACTCCCCTTATTCAGAAAGCACTGGATGAGGACAAAGGATTCGTGCAATTATCACAGGAAGTAATCGGACAATACGCTGGAGATCGGATTTTCATACTAAGCACTCCAAGTTCAGAAGCCCAGCAATCCACCGAACAATTAATGAAAAGCAAGCTGTGGCTTCAGCTCCCTGCTGTCAAGCAGGGACATGTGTACATGCAGGACATTGGCAAAACCGAAAGTGATGCTTCTACTCGAGAATGGCTGCTGGAGGAATTGCCCAAGCTCATAAAATAAGATTGGAGAAGCCTATCGCCCTTGTTGATAGGCTTCTTTTTTGTTGAACCTAAAGGAGGTATACTTATGCATATATGATAACCATTCTCAATAAAAGGAGTATTACACCGTGAATCAGCCTTCTTCGTCTGTAAATGCACCCCCGCCCAACTCACTGCTTTTTCGTTTTAAGGAAATTGTGTTGGCTAGTGAGTCCAGTGATGGACTAACATCTCGTCCAAGTTCAGATCACTGTCTGCTTATGTTCATCGGCGGGGCTGGAAGGGTGGATATTGGTCAAGAACAATATGTATTCCATTCAGGTCACGGGTATTGGTTAACTCCTGGGGAATCCTATCGCATCGCCCCCTTGGATGGAACTGTACCTGAATACTACAAAATCACGTTCAGAGTCATTGCTATGTCGTTGGAGACACAATCAGACATGACCTTGGCTGAAAACGCAACGGGCATGCCATCCATATATCTTGGCTCCGTCCTGCCAGAACCGCGTGAATACGTCGTTTCCTCTTCCTCCAAGCCTATTCAGTTAGCCGAAGAGTTATTTTATAGCACCCAACAAACAATACAGCCGCATAGCCAAACCTCTGCATTGCGTCAGCAAATCATGTTTCAAGAGCTGCTCTTGTTGTGGCAGGAAGCCCACGTCCCTATTAAGCATAGCGATGACTTTAATCCGACATTGCCCGCATCGGTGGAAAGTACCCTTGCATATATGGAAAAACACTACGAAAAGCCCATTACCGTCAAGCAGCTTGCCGAACAGGCGAACGTTTCCATATGGCAATACTCCCAGTTGTTTCGCAAAATAACGGGCAAAAAGCCGCTGCATTACCTCACTGAGCTGCGCTTGACTCATGCCAAGCGGCTGCTGCTGGAATGCAAACGGCCTTTACGTGAAATTGCCCGTCAGGTGGGTTTCTCTGACGAATATTATTTTAATCGGCGTTTTAGACAAATGACCGGGGTTCCCCCTGGTCAATATGCGCTTTCCGCTCCCGGTTCTGTGTGCGTTAAGGATTGGACAGGCCACCAAATTCATATCCCGCGCCAAGCGAGCCGTATCATCTATCATGGAGAAACGATGGGCGATCTGCTCGCGTTAGGAGCCAAAGCCATCGGCGGAAGTCTGCGGCTTAGTGAATACAGCGTCTATAAACATCGTCTTGGGAACGTGACTGATGTAGGACTTCCGCTAGATACCCACTTGACCAGCGCTCTTGATCCTGATCTGATTATCATTGCCAACTCGGATGAACAGGAATATGAGCGCGTTGCAAGCATCGCGCCCACCGTCACCTTTAACTCCTTTGCCGCCCTGGAGGAACGGCTGCGTACACTTGGCGCCTGGCTCGGTAAGGAACGAGAGGCCGAACGCTGGTTAGCTACCTTTGCCGCTCGTAATCTGGCAATGTGGAACCAACTCAGTGCGCATATCACAGCCGGAGAAACCGCCTCTGTCTTTATTTTCGATCATGGCGATCGGCTCTTTGTCATGGGCATGTCCGGATTCTCATCGTCCCTTTACCACCCGCACGGCTTCCAACCCGCAGAGCCAATTCGTAAGGTGCTTGACGAGGGACTAGGCTTCGCAGAAATTGATCCGAATGAATTGCCTGATTACGCCGGAGACCGCATTTTTATGCTCGTCCCTACAGTACCAGACTCCAAGCATGCGCTGGAATGCATGCTCAACAGCCCTCTCTGGCTCAGCCTCCCTGCTGTATGTCAAGGCCGGGTATATTTCGTAGAAGCAGACCGCTGGAACTGGAGTGATGCCATGACTCGGCAAAAGCTGCTCACTGCACTGCCCAAACTGCTCATTCATTGATACTGAAATGCTGCTATTTTTTCTAAAAATGCTACATGAGTCCTTGAATACTCCCATCTGCCTCCAGCGACATATGCTCAGCTGCTGGAGATTTGGGCAGTCCTGGCATCGTCATGGTATTACCTGTTTCCACGACTACAAAGCCTGCGCCTGCAGACAATGATACGCTGGACACGTGAATGGTGAACCCCTCTGGCGCACCTAGCAAGGAAGGTTGATCTGAGAAAGAATACGGCGTTTTGGCCATGCATACAGGCAGTTGTCCAAAACCAAGCTGCTCCATACCCGCCAACGCCCGTTTGGCCGCAGGCGTGTAAGCCACCTCTGCCGCACCGTAAAGCTCCTTGGCAATGACACTAATTTTCGCTTGCAAATCAAGCGTATGATCATATAGCGGTGCAAAATGTGCTTTGTCCTCCTGAAGTAAGTTCAGCAGGCTTTGGGCCAATTTTTCTCCCCCTTGGCTTCCCTGCGCCCATACTTGTGAAAGCTCTGCGGGTACACCCAGCTTGCGGCATTCCGAGAAAATCAAATCCAACTCGGCTTCGCTGTCTGTTACAAAATGGTTAATCGCCACCAGTACAGGCACACCAAACTTTTGCAAATTCCGTACATGTCGGCTCATATTGGCTAATCCGAGTTGCAATTGCTCCAGATTTTCCGCATCCAGCTCATGTTTAGCTACACCGCCGTTATATTTCAGCGCTTTGGCGGTTACAACCAGCACAGCCGCATCCGGCTGCAATCCGGACTGGCGGCACTTGATGTCAAAAAACTTTTCCGCTCCCAGCTCAGCCCCAAATCCTGCCTCTGTGACGACGACCTCTCCCAGCTTCAACGCCAGCTTTGTCCCCATCAGACTGCTACATCCATGGGCAATATTAGCAAAAGGTCCACCATGCACAATAACCGGAGTGCCCTCCAATGTCTGCACCAGATTAGGCTTTAATGCTTCCCGAAGCAGCACAGCCATAGCTTCCACCGCGTGCAGCTCCTCTGCTGTTACCGCCTCACCGGCTTCGTTATAGCCAATTACCATCCGACCCAATCGTACTTTAAGATCGTCCATATTTTCACTTAAGCATAGTACCGCCATGACTTCGGAGGCCGAGGTGATCAGAAAGCCGCTTTCTCTTACCGCTCCATTCCCCGTTCCCAATCCAGTCACAATACTTCGCAAGCTCCGGTCATTCATATCGACAGTCCGTTTCCACACAATTCGGTCTGGCTTCAGCCGCAAAGCATTTCCATGGAACAAATGGTTATCAATCATCGCTGACAGCAAATTATGCGCAGCTGAAATGGCATGGATATCCCCTGTAAAATGCAGATTAATGTCTTCCGCCGGAACAATCTGGGCCTGTCCTCCCCCGGTTGCTCCCCCTTTCATCCCAAAGCAAGGCCCAAGAGACGGCTCACGCAGTGCAGCAACGGTTTTATGCCCCATCGTATTTAGGGCCTGTGCCAGCCCGATGGTTGTCAGTGTTTTTCCTTCTCCAGCCGGAGTGGGATTCATCGCCGTAACCAGCACCAGCTTTCCATTCGGGCGATCCTTTAACTGCTCCCATAGAGATGGATTCAGCTTCGCTTTATATTTGCCATACGTCTCCAGATGCTCTTCTTCAATTCCTGCTTCTTTGGCAACATCAATAATCCTCTTCATCCTTCGTTATGTACCCCCCGTTTTATAAGTCTGAACAATGGTGTCAAACCCTTTATCATTTCATTCTACCAAAGTGTACCGTTTATTGCGCTATGATTCATTTCATCGCAAGCGTTGCTATCCTGTGAATTATAAAAAAAGGCATCCCCTGCCCGCATGAACTTTGAGGATACTCTTTTGGCATGTCCTAATCAGCATAAATCCTCTAAAAGTCAGGACAGCTTGGGACTACAAACCATCCATATGTAAACGCTCAACTACTCTCTACTTTATAATGCTTTTCTAGCAGTTCCTTAAAAACATCAATCGGGTACTTGTATTGATCCGTTTTGAACACAATTCGGTTATTCCATTGATTCTTTTCCAGCTCGCATCCATGCTCCATATCCAGTTCCTTCATAATAAATATAATCTCATCTAAGGTTACCATCACACTATGTCTGTTCGTCGTAGTCGCCAGCATCTGCTCGCCTTCCTGTATGTATGCCTTAACGATCTGTTCATCAAACCCTTCGCTGATCATTAATTCCTTCAAGGTTTGTACAAAAAGAGCTGGCAGATTTTTGTACTGCGATTTTTTAATTCCAAACAGCGTGACGCTTAAGCGGGAAATATCATGCATAAACACAATATTTTTTCTGCGATTTAGTAAGAACAATCTGGCATGCCAACTATTCAAAGGCGGATAAATATCAACTTGAAGTGGTTCAGTCTCCCATTCCTTCAGCAGTTTTTCTGTTCCCCGTATAACAAACATCATTGCTCTCCTTTTTATTGACGGTCCTGTACCGTAGCTCGTGATCTGGCATACCTAGTCTCTCACATCAGGCATACCCTGGATATTATAACTCCGTATTCCAAACATCGGATTATAGACTATTTCAGTATGATATAGGAAGGCGGTGAATTTCCAGTAGCTTAATTACATCTTACGCTGGGGATGGAGAAAAAAATCTACTTGAGTGCCTTCAGGTTGAGAATATTAATAGTAACTTTGGAGAAAGCCTTGCCTCTACAAGGTTTCCACTTTTATCTAAAAAAGAATAGTTAATTCTAACTGAGAAAAGAATGTAGTAGAGTTAGGTCACATGTCAGCAGATTAACTGCTTCAAGCCAAAATCATAAGAAAATCTGTATTAAAAAGCTGACTTCACGGGGTAAGAAGTCAGCTTTTTACAATTTAGGCCAAAACCTTTTCTAATTATTCACAAATGTATTGCGGTTTAAATAGAGTTTTTTATTCTTGCCTACTAACTATACTTTTAATATTTTCTTTAAATGTACTTAGTTTTTGCCCATCAATATATGGATTGTTTTCTGCGTCAATACTATTAAGACTAGCTTGTTCTTTTAACGCCTGATTGACCGCATAAACGTTTCCGTTTTTAATGTCAAATTTACCTTGATATTCACCAGCCACAAAGTAAATTGGATTAATTTTAGGATCTTGTCCCTTTTTCAAAAATAAAACGAGTTCATCGCCTTGCTTAAGGTAGGGATTGTCTGTTTTTTCAACAATATTGTCTGTTTTTATTCCTAATTGGGTAATAACAATATTTTCTTCTGATTCTGTTCCTTATTAATAAAGATCATTAATACCAAACACATCTTCGCTAGGCTGTGGAGTGTAAATTCCCCAATTATCATAGCATTGTGGTGTAGTTGGATACATCAAGCATTTACTAAAGTCTTCATCTAGTCCTAAGACATGTCCTAGCTCATGAGCAGCTACTGATTGTGCCTTCTGAGAAGAATAACAACTAACATTATTGGACTGAGCAGAAAGATTCTGAAAACAAGAACTTGATTGAATTGGGCTGCGAGTTAGCAGAATCATAGGACCATGCAAAAAACCGAAAGACCTTCCTACATAGGAAGGTCTTCATAGGCCCTCTCGTACCCTGCCGGATCGGCAGAATGTATAAAAGGGGGCGGTGGATACGATTTTAACCTAACGTTTTTTCTCCTTACAAAAACAGCATTTTATTTACTGATTTTCTCTATCACTTCAAGTTCTTGCGTGGAATAATATTTCTTATCATATTCTGTTAAGTAAAATGCTTTTGGTTCCTCTGAAACTCTTAACACAATAGATTGAAAATCATGCTCGTGAAATTGAGTATAATTTTTATTATAAAAATAATCACTCTGTCTTAAATCGTGATTGATATGATATGGGTATAATCCGTGTTCCTTAGAAGCAAACCAAACGTTTTCCAACGTCATGCCCTTTTTTGTAGCTTGTCCATTTTGTTCTTTTTCCGTTTTCATTTGATCCTTCATATCCATTCCTAACACTCTCCTATTCTAAGCTATCGTCTATTCCTTTGGACTATTTCCCGAGCTTGGTCAATCGTGTAACCCTTACGAATATAATAATTCTCTTCCACATACTCCATGTGTCGATCAACCTTTTCTGGCATTGTTTCAGGACTCCAACCTTCTTGGATAGCTCTTCGAAGAAAATTTAACGGTGACTTAACTGGACGTGGTGACTGTCTCATAATAAGTAATAATTCCAATACTCGTTCAAAAGGTAACGGTCTTAGTCGTCCGTCTATTTGCTTGCTTAAAAGTTACATTTACGTATACGTAAATGTAATCGTATATGTATAAGTAAATGTTTATAATTTGAGAAACAGACCGCCCCAGGTCAAAGGATGCGGTCTGCCCCATAAAGCCCACCTTGAAGCCGCCGCCTTTATTTAAAGCGACTGCCCGAGAGCCGTGTTACCAGCACGGTCCTCCTGAAATAAGTATAACACCTCGCTCAAATGGAATAAATGCCTTTTGTGGGCGTTCATTTCAAATAAGGATTTGGATGAAATAGGTTTTGCATACACGCCCTAATAAAAGAGGCTATCTGCGATCCACGCAGATTGTGTTACGAACCCTATCCCAAGTATCAGGAAGAAACTGTTTACATATAATTGACTTAGCTAAATACCATCAATTAAGCATTGGTTTGATCCAATGTTTCAATAGAAGTAAAGCTATTCAGAATCTCTTTAGCTATCAGCAATCCAAAGCAGAAAACAATCTCTTATAAAATTGTTACAAAAGTAGGACGCTTACCATGGTACAGCTGATTTTTCAAGAAATATAGCTAGCCTCCAAACAAGATGATGGACACAGGATAACTATTTTAGGTTTTTCAACTTTCATCATGTTGGAGAGCTTGGAAACAAACAGCCTTTAACGCTCCTCCAAAAATTCCCCTATTCAACTTCAATGAATATTTTTTATGGAAATCCCCTCCACCACTCTATATAATTCAGATACAGTTCGCCACACGAGCTAATCTAAAAATTAGGGGTGTTCCACACCTATGCCACAGCATATTTTACTTATTGAAGACGATCTATCTATTGCTGAAATGCTGCTTAAAGCACTCACCAAGGAGGGCTACAATTTAACCACCGCTTCTGACGGGGAAGAAGGGCTTAATGCCTTTGAACGTCATACTTACGATCTGATCCTCGTGGATTTGATGATGCCGAAGGTTGACGGTATGGAGGTAATCCGGCAAATTCGTACCCGCAGCGCCGTGCCGATTCTGATTATGTCGGCTAAGGACAGCGATGTGGATAAAGCGCTTGGACTAGGCTTCGGGGCAGACGATTATGTTGCCAAACCTTTTTCAATGCTCGAAATGACGGCTCGTATTCAGTCCGCGATCCGCAGATCAACTACCTATGCTCGTCTGCAACAGCAGGAGGATCAGCCGCAAGCACAAGTGTTGACCTATGGAAATTTGCGCATTGATTTTGATCATTTTACAATCACACGCGATGGAAATGAAATTCAGCTAACAGCCAAAGAATCCGATATTCTGAAGCTGTTTGCATCCAACCCGAACCGGGTATTTACGAAAGCTCAACTATACGGATTTATTTGGAAAGACGATTATATGGGTGATGAGAACGTGATTAACGTCCATATTCGTCGCCTGCGTGAAAAAATTGAAGAAGATCCCTCTCACCCTGTCCACATTAAGACGCTGTGGGGCATCGGTTACAAATGGGAGAACGGTTGATATGAACATCGAAAACATTTTCGAATGGATTGTGGTCCTCATAATGTCAGTCGTTATCATATGGCTTTGGCGGGAACGTGTAGCCTATAAGCGCAAAATCAAGAATGTCCGAACCCTACTTGAGCGGATCGTGACCGTGAATCATGCGGAAAAGCTGCTATATGTTACAGGTGACGTGGAACTGCAGCGACTCATGACGGAAATCAACCGGCTACTAGACTTAAATTTGAGGGTATCAGCCGATTACAACCGAAGCCAAATCGCTATGCGAAAAATGATTTCAAATATTTCTCACGATCTCAAGACCCCGCTTACCGTTGTGCTTGGATATGCCGAGATGCTGGATGGCGATCCAGATATTTCGCCAGAAGAACGTATAAAGCTGCTATCCAGAATTCATCAAAAGACAAGCGAAGCGATTGAATTGATCGGAAGTTTTTTTAGTTTGGCGAAGCTGGAAGCCAACGATACGGATATTCCACTGACCCGACTGGAGATAGGAGAACTGTGCAGACGCAGCATTTTGGAGTTTTATGATCTGCTAACGGCTCAGGGTTTTACGGTACATATTGACATCCCGGAGCATCCCATTTATGCCTTGGGGAACGAAGGAGCCATTGGGCGGGTGCTGAGCAATCTGATTTCAAATGCCATTCGCTACGGGGCAGAGGGTCGAACGCTAGGCCTGACTCTGTCAGAACAGCAGGATACGGTGCGTATAGAGGTGTGGGATCGTGGAAAAGGCATACAGGAGCCCGAGCAGGATAAGGTTTTTGAACGCATGTACACACTTGAGGATTCCCGTAATAAGGCGGTACAGGGCAGTGGACTGGGCCTTACGATTGCCAAGCGCCTGGTTGAATGCATGAATGGAGAGATGCAATTGACCAGCAAGCCTTATGAGCAGACCGTCTTCTCTTTTACCTTGAAGAAGATCAACTATTAAGCGAGCTGCTCAACTTAATAAATTTGTAAGGATTACGAAAGAAAAATGAACATTTCGCCCTTTATTCTTGAATTATCAACAGCACACGAAGGGAGAACACCCATGACTTACATATTACGTACACATCAGCTGACCAAAGCCATGAAGGGCAATGAAATTGTAGCAGGGGTCAGTATGAATGTGCGCAAGGGGGAAACCTATGGCTTTCTCGGTCCCAATGGAGCGGGCAAGACGACGGTGATGAAAATGATTACCAACCTGCTCAAGCCAACATCGGGCGAGATTGAACTGTTCGGTGAAAAGCTAACGCCACAGTCTTATCATCTGCTCGGACGGATGGGTTCGATTATTGAATATCCGATTTTTTATGACAGGCTGACTGCTCAGCAAAATCTCGAACTTCATTGTGAATACATGGGCTATTATAATAAGCAGGCTGTCCGGGATGCACTGGAATTAGTGAACTTGCGGAATGCAGATGACAAGCCGGTAAAAGACTTTTCACTAGGAATGAAGCAGCGTCTCGGGATTGCCCGAGCCATTGCGACCAAGCCGGAGCTACTCATTTTAGATGAACCGATTAACGGTCTGGACCCAGTGGGAATCAAGGAAATTCGGCAGTTATTCCATATGCTATGCAAGGAATATGGGATGACGCTGCTCGTGTCCAGTCATTTATTAGCGGAAATTGAGCAGATTGCGGATACAATAGGCGTGATTAATCACGGACGGCTGATTGAGGAAGTTTCGATGGAACAGGTACGGGATACCAATACGGAATATATCGAATTTACGACCAACGATTGCAAAAAAGCAGCCTACATCCTCTCCCACCATCTGAGTCTGAATAATATAAGGGTGCTTAATGAACAGAGTATACGTATTTACGATACTAGTGTACCGCAGAAGCAAATTACGAAAACGCTCATTTTAAATGATGTAGAGGTCGATTCCATTCATCAGAAGAGCAGTACGCTGGAAGACTACTTTTTACGTCTGTTACATGGAGGGGATCACCATGCTTAAATTGATACAGTTGGAGATGAAAAAGCTTCATCTGGTGGGTTATATCCGTTCAGTGCTGATCGCCAACGCTTGCATTCTAGGGTTGCTCAGTACTATTGCACTGGACAGCCAAAATGAAGGAGTACCCGAATTTACACAGTACGCTCAGCTTCTCGATCTTATGGACAATATGGTGAGGGCAACGTTTATTGTATTTGCCTCCGTTCTACTGTGCCGTTTTATCGTAGGAGAATTTAAATCCAAATCGATTACAATCTTGTTCATGTATCCGATTCATCGTCAAAAGCTAATGATCGCCAAGCTCTTGATTGTGCTGCTGTTTACATTCTTGTCTATTGTAATCTCGGAAATCATCATTACGGCTGCGATCCATTTGCTCAACCAGTTTGTCATAATTGTACCGGATAAGCTCACTCTTTCCATACTAGCCGAGCAATCAGCGCGCACGCTAATCAATGCCGTTGCCGCCAGTTTTATGGGATTAGTTCCGCTGTATATGGGAATGCGAAGATACTCTGTACCCACGACCATTGTGACCTCGATTCTGATTGTAGCATTGCTTTTCTCCAATAATAACGGTGCTACCCTTAGCTCCATTGCCCCCGTGCAAATCAGCTTCTCTGTGCTGGGAATGCTTGTGGCTTATGCGGCAATTCGGCGCATTGAGTATAAGGATATTGCCTAGTAATAAGGATTAAACATAGAACGCTTTCATAAAAAGATGAAAATCCTTGCTTGATATACACACATTTTTCACTGGACTTCATTCCAAAACAGGTATATCCTATAGGAGAAATTAAAAAACGGAATAAGGATCTTCGGGGTAGGGTGAGATTCCCAACCGGCGGTATGGCTCATGGAGCTAAGCCCGCGACTCTGTATCTGGCAACAGGATACGGACTGATTTGGTGAGATGCCAAAGCCGACGGTAAAGTCCGGATGGAAGAAGATCGAAATATGAACATGCCGCAAAGTCGATGAATACTGCATTATGGTTGTGCAGTGACTTCATTTAACTTGCATCAAACGGCAAGTTTATTTGATCAACCCCCGTCTTGCATGGCCTTCGCCATGGACGGGGGTTTTTGTGCCACCGGTCCTGTATTCGCAAGGAGCTAAATAAGTATGAGTCAATCATCAACTGTACTAACATCCAAGGATTTTGATCGTAGCTCCCACATGAAAAGCGGTTTTTGGCTAGTCGCGATTGGAGCGGCCTTGTGGGGCGCAGACCCGCTGTTTCGTATTATTTTGTTAAAATCATTTACCTCAGCACAAATCGTACTGATGGAGCATGCGCTACTCTTTATCGCTCTGACGCCGATGCTGTGGAAGCATCGCGAGGAACTCAAAACGATACGCTTTCGTCAGGTTTTCGCTATTTTGTTTGTCTCATGGGGTGGCTCGGCACTGGCCAGTGTGATTTTCACCATGGCGCTCAGCAACGGTGATCTGAATGCCGTACTTTTACTTCAGAAGCTTCAACCTTTGGTTGCTATTATTCTGGCCCGCGTTATATTGAAGGAAATGTTACCGCGTCATTTTGGAATATTAATTGTCATCGCTCTGTTCGGGACGTATCTTCTGACCTTCGGTTGGTCGCTTCCCTTTGGGCATGTTCATGATTTTGTTCAAGTTGGTAGTCTGCTTGCACTGGGTGCAGCGATTCTGTGGGGCGGTTCGACCGTTATGGGCAGCTACTTGCTCCGTTCGATGAAATATGAAACGGTAACCTCCCTTCGCTTCATGGTGGCGCTCCCTCTGCTCATTGTTCTCACCTCTGTGGAGCATGCTCCGTGGAATATGCCTACAGGTACATGGGCGGGCGCAGCTGTAATTATCAACTTGCTGCTGCAGGCATTGCTTCCGGGTCTTCTCAGCTTATTACTGTATTACAAAGGCTTAAGTACAACCAAAGCTTCTTATGCTACGATGGCAGAATTGAGCTTTCCTATGGTAGGTGTTGTGATTAACTGGATCGCTTTCCAACAAATCGTTACCGTAGCGCAATTAACTGGTTTTATGCTTATCTGGGTTACACTCTTTATGATTTCTCGTCAGCAAAAAAATTAACAGATCTATTTGCTTTATACTCACCTCAAGCCAAATCATGAAGGTGCTTTTGCATCTCTGATTTGGCTTTTTATGTATGCATATTCATACCGTGATTAGACCTTAAGAACTATTTTTTAAAAAATATACCTAAAACATGCCTTGATTCATCATTTTTTAAGATTACATCTATAAAATTAGTCGATTTCTGTCGAATAAAACAATGTAGTGACCATCAGACACAGAGGAGAAAAAACATGACTAAAGAAAAACAAACAGTTCCGTGGTGGAACAGGTTTCTCAAGCAATTTTATTTAATGAGGACAAAATTAATCATTTCTTTTTTGGCTGTGTTATTGATTCCGAGCTTACTTATTGGATACTTTTCTTATCAGGGGGCTACGACACAGCTCAGTCAGCAAATGGCTAATTCCGTATACACGAATCTGTATCTGATCCAAAGCAATGTCAATCAATATGTATCCCCGATCATGAAGGACGTGGACGTCCTTACCAGTGAAATCCAAGCTGATTCCATTGGTTCCGATCAAGAAGCTCTTCAGAAAAAATTGGATGACATCGTCAAAGCTCATCCTGAGTTAGATGCCGCGCTCCTTGGCAATGCGAAAGGAGAATATATCCGTTCTCCGCTAAAAAAGGAGGCTGATTATGATCCTAGGGAGAGAAAATGGTACAAAAATGCGATGCTACATAAGGGTAACATATTTGTCGGTGTTCCAGTTGCCAGCGTTACGACAGGGAACCTAGTAGTTAATGTATCGGCAACGCTGAAGAACGGTGAAGGGGCTGTTGCATTGGCTTTGAATCTGGACAAGATGGGGGACAGTCTGCAGTCTGTTAAGATAGGCGAACGCGGAGGACTCATCATTGTTGATTCTGATCATAAGGTTGTATCTGGAGCTGGAACAGCCTTTGACAAGACTGGCAAAAAACCGGCTGACACTATGGAGGGACTTCCCAAAGTGGCGGCAACCGGAGAAAATGATACTCCTTCCGTGTCGCAAATTAAATTTATGAATCGGGATGTGCTGACCTTTACACTTAAGGACCCTCTCACTGGATGGAGTATTGTTGCATTATCGGATCTGGAGGATTACAGTGATGCAGCCCAACCGATTCTGAGGCAAAGCCTGATTGTAATTGTTATTTCCATACTGGCCGCTGCGATCATCATAGTGCTAATGATCCGCTCATTCCTGATCCCTCTCAAGAAGCTGCAAACAGGAACACGGATCGTCCGTGATGGAAATCTGACCGAACGTGTTAATATATCTAGAAAGGACGAGTTCGGCGAGCTGGCACAGAATTTTGACCAGATGACGCATTCCTTGCATACGATGGTCTCCGAGGTCAACCAAACGTCCTCACGGCTTGCTTCCTCTTCTCTGGTAATCAAGGAAAGCACAGAACAAACGACGGAGTCCGTACAACACGTAGCGGAAACGGTTATGGAATCCGCAGAAAATGCAGCCACCAGCGCCGAGGCATCCGAGCAAACCGCTAATGCCGTTGAAGAAATGGCCAAGGGTGTCAGCACCATTGCCGAATCAGCAAGCTCCATCGTGGATTCAGCAGGACAAACCGAACATGATGTAGCTCAAGGCAGTCAAATGATCAGCCATGTGCGGACACAAATGGACCGTATTCTGGAAGCTGTAAGCCAAACGGCTAGCCTGATGGATGAGCTATCCCAGCTCTCAGACGATGCGAAGCAGATGAATACAGCTATTGCCGCCATTGCCAAGCAAACCAATTTGTTGTCTCTGAACGCGTCTATTGAAGCTTCCAGAGCTGGCGAGGCCGGGCGTGGATTTGCCGTAGTCGCTATAGAGGTACGCAAGCTGTCTGAGCAATCCAAGGAAAGTGCAGATTCCATCAGTCAGATCATTACTCAGATGCTCGATTTGATTCAACGCTCCACCGCTACCATGAACGGTAATGTTCGTAACCAGGTAGGTGAAGGATTACGTATTAGCCAAGATGCAGAAGGTGCATTTACGAATATTGAACGCTCTACATCTCATATTGTGGAACAAATCCAAAGTGTGTCCGCTGCGGCTGAACAAATCTCAGCCAGTACAGAGGAAGTTTCGGCTACTGTCACCCATTTGGCAAGTCTGTCTCGCAATTCGGCGGACAGTTCGCAGACAACCTCTGCTGCCGCTCAGGAGCAAATGGCGGCCATGGAGGAAATCGCGTCTTCGTCTCAGGAGTTGTCCAACATGGCCCAGGATTTGCAACAGCTGGTTAAGCGATTTAAGATTTAAGTTACACATCGTATCGTTGCAATTTCATGCAAGTAAGAATGAGCAGCAGTATATCTAATGACTAACAAAAGCCTTCGTCCGTATACTAATTACGGGCGAAGGCTTTTTCCATGTGAGTACTTGGGGTGATCTCTCTTGTTTACTTATAGGGTCATCTGACCGGTTAACTGACGGCGTCTATCTCCTTCGGGGTCGTGCTCCATTTTAATATCCTGATGGAAAATAGCTGTAGTCCGCTCTTCCCTGTCGTACATCGGCCAAGCCTCCTCGGACAGCACAGGCTTCCCATCACGTGCAAAAGCAACCCATGCCTGCTGCATAGCTTGAGCGAGCTTCTGCATCGACGGTTGAATCTCTAATCCAAGCTTACCTAGCAGCTCCAGATTATCGAAAACAAACGCAATTTCGGCACCGTGAACCGCTTGTCCAAAGGTAGGATGCCCCGGCAATGTCCAATCAAAACGATACATCCATACAGGCGCATGCGCCGACTGCGCAACAGCAAGAGCCAATGCAGGACGCCAAAAAAATAGATCAGTCAACATTTGTGCCTGTCCCTCAATCGTAACAGGAAATGGTTCTATCAGGTCGCCGATGTCTGACATGCCCGTCATCATTTCCAATGCCTGACTCGCTGTTGACTTGTTCATTAGATGGGATTCTTTTCGGATGAAATAGGCCCCCTCATGCAAGTTCGTTCCAATCAAAACGGATACCTGCTTTGCTGAACCTTGCGCGATTGCAGACAGCGGTTCATCTGGCAAGGTCACACCGTCCACGACGGGTTGATAGATCATCGCCATCCCTGGTCCGATGACTTCATGCGTCTTCGCCATAGCTAGCATCAGCGCATCTGTCGGCAGCGTAAACAATCGTTCTGGATGTTGAGTGTCCACACCCAGCTGCTGCAGATACACAGCCGTCACTTGTTCGGCCTGTGAGGTTGGCAATACCTGCGACGCACCGCTCTGCAAAATCGCACGCTGGAACAGTCCCTCAGCGGCTGGCATCGCCAATAAAGCGGCAATACTCATCGCGCCTGCCGATTCACCGAACACCGTTACTTCGTCCGGGTTACCGCCAAAGGCAGAGATGTGATCCCTAACCCATTCCAGCGCAGCGATCTGATCCAGCAGTCCCGCATTAGAGGTCAGGCCATCTCCCTTTGGAGTCAGATGCAAAAATCCTAACGGCCCCAATCGATAATTGATCGTAACAACCACAACATCGCCATTCTTCGCCATGCGTTCCCCGTCATATAAAGGTATAATCCCGGACCCCGTGACAAAGGCACCGCCATGAATCCACACCATCACCGGACGTCCCTTCTCAGGAGCCTTCGAAGCAGGTGTCCAAATGTTCAGGTATAAGCAATCCTCTGACTGCTCAGGCGGTTCCACCAGATTTCCAGTCATACTTTCAGCGGATGGCATAGGTTGCGGACAGATTGGCCCAAAACTCGTCGCAGCCCGTACACCCTCCCAAGACTCCAAAGGCTGGGGCGCGTGAAAACGTAGTTTTCCAACAGGAGGCTGTGCATATGGGATACCTTTCCATACATGATATCCATTCCCCGTTTCCCCACGTAATTGACCTAAACGAGTATGTACTGTAATACTCTCCATCATGAAGCCTCCTTTATTTCGTATCTTCAACACAACGGTATAATATCAATCTTTACATATCTCTATTATACCCTTTGCACACGGCCAAACCAAAAAATACCGGAAGCACTTTTGCGCTCCGGCATTTTTATAAACAAGATAGGGAAATAGCGATTAATCCCGAACTTCTTCTTTGGGAATCAGCTTGTAAATTTCTTCGCTTTCCATAGAGTCAATTAGTCGGTCTAGCCACTTGTAATAAGCGACGGCCTGCTTCATTTTCATACGATCTTGCTGAAGAATCGCCTTAAATTCCTCGTACTCTTCACCCTGATTCATCAATCTGTCCAGCTCATCAATGGCTTTGCGCAACACCAGTAAATTTGTTTCTACCGCTTTTCTCCATTTAATAGCGAAGAAATCAGTGAAGGTTTGATGCCAGTCATATTCGACTTCATACAAGTCTTTGCGTGAGCCCTTGCTCCATACCTTATTTACCATTTTCAGATCCAATAATGTTCGAACTCCTGTACTCATGCTCGTTTTGCTCATTTCCATTTCACGGCCCATCTCGTCCAGCGTCATCGGTTTATCCGCAAAGAAAAGCAAACCGTATAAATGCCCCGCAGACAAAGTGATCCCATACAGGTCCATGTTTTTACCTATAGCTTCTATAACACGTTTGCGAATTTTTTGCAGCGAAGCCTGCTGCTCATCACCTAACTGGTACAAGCTCATGCTTGCAACCTCCTAATTTTAGAGCATTTTGCACAACCTAGTATGAACGATTTACCCGTAAAAGATTAGCTTTGACGCAATGTATGAAATCTTTCAATAATAAATGAAATGTTTCAAAAACAAAGCTTCTGTCTATATTACAACAGCATGGATCGTTCAAAATCATAATTCGCAAAATCGCTAATGATAGTAAACTTTTAAAATTATGGATATACATAAATCTTTTTCTTATGGTTATATTTCATTGTCTATTTTAAAAAAAGCACTATCGGTTGTAAAGTTCCGAATGTTTGAGCATTCTAAAGAACGAAGGAGCATATCAGAGGAAACTTTGTACAGTTTTTTCTGTACGTACTTTATGAACAGTTTTTTTGTTTGAAATGTAAGCAATGCTTCTGTTACAATTAATTTTGTCATTAACCGTTCAGGATGTTCAGAATTATGATTTTTATACTCAATCCTTAATGCAACAAGGGGTTAATACCAAGCAAAGTATAGAAAGAAGAGGTGTATGTATGACGATTTTGGAAGTCAAAAATGTCAGCAAACTCTTTGGTCCTCACGCAGAGCAAGGTGTTCCGCTCCTGGAGCAAGGCTGGGGCAAGGAAAAGTTGGCCAAAGAAAAACAGATTACTGTTGGTGTCAATAAGGCCAACATGGAAATTAAGCAAGGTGAAATTTTCGTAATTATGGGGCTATCGGGCAGTGGCAAGTCCACTTTGGTGCGAATGCTAAATCGCTTGATTGAGCCTACCTCCGGTGAAATTCTGGTCCACGGCAAAGATCTCCGTAAGATGAACAAAGAACAACTTCGCGAAGTTCGTCGTAAAACCATCAGCATGGTTTTTCAAAAATTCGCCCTGTTCCCACATCGGACTGTATTAGAAAATGTAGAATATGGTCTTGAAATTCAAAAGGTAGAAAAAGTACAGCGTCAGGAAAAGGCGCAACAAGCGCTGGAACTGGTTGGTCTTAAAAACTGGGGCGATAAAATGCCCGATGAATTGAGTGGCGGTATGCAGCAGCGTGTCGGCCTGGCACGGGCGCTGGCTAATGACCCTGAAGTGCTCCTGATGGATGAAGCGTTCAGTGCATTGGACCCTCTCATTCGCCGTGACATGCAGGATGAGCTGTTGGAGCTTCAAGATAAAATGAAGAAAACAATTGTATTTATCACCCATGATCTGGATGAAGCGTTGCGGATTGGTGACCGGATTGCCTTGATGCGAGACGGTGCGGTCGTACAAATCGGTACACCGGAAGAAATTATGATCCAACCGGCTAACTCTTATGTAGCCCGCTTCGTCGAGGATGTGGATCTGTCTAAGGTATTGACGGCTGCTCATGTCATGCTTCGTCCAGAAACCATCACCATGGATCGTGGTCCACGTGTGGCTCTGGAATTGATGCGGGAGCGTGGGATATCCAATTTGTTCGTCATTGACCGTACTAAAAAGCTACTGGGTGTTATTAACGCCGAGGATGCTGTTCATGCACTGCGCAATAATTTGAAAATTGAAGATATTTTGATTACTGACGGACCGCAGGTTGCTGCCGAGACTGTCATTAATGATTTGTTTGAAATTACAAGCTCGTCCAAGGTGCCGCTGGCTGTGGTCGATGACAAGCAAAAGCTGCTGGGCGTTATCGTCCGTGGAGCATTGCTCGGCGCACTTGGTGGAGATGTTACCACTACAAAGGAGGTGAATGCCCATGATACCGAAACTGCCAATCGCTGAGTGGATTCAATCCATTGTCGACTGGATGGGTATTCATCTGGCTGGATTGTTTAATGTTATTTCTTCTATTATAGAAGCTGTAGTAGGCTTTTTCTCAGGCCTGTTCATGCTTCCGCACCCTCTGGTGTTCATCGTGATCATCGGGATTATCGCCTTTATGATCGGGCGGGTTCAGCTTACGCTGTTTACTGTCATCGGCTTCCTGCTGATTGATAATCTCGGCTATTGGAGTGAAACAATGAATACGCTCGGACTGGTCATCACGTCTGCGCTCGTATCCATTGTTATCGGGATTCCCATCGGGATCTGGTGTGCATACAGTAAATCCGCATCCCGCATTATCACGCCTTTACTTGATTTTATGCAGACGATGCCTGCGTTCGTGTACTTGCTCCCAGCGGTTACCTTTTTCAGCCTGGGTGTTGTACCTGGTGTTATCGCATCTGTTATCTTTGCTATCCCCCCAACCATTCGCATGACTAACTTGGGGATTATGCAAGTATCAGGTGAGCTGATCGAAGCCTCAGATGCTTTCGGTTCAACCTCTGCGCAAAAGCTGTTCAAAGTTCAGCTTCCACTGGCATTGCCTACCTTAATGGCTGGTATTAACCAGACGATTATGCTGTCACTGTCCATGGTTGTTATTGCTTCCATGATCGGTGCGGAAGGCATCGGTGCTGTTGTGTACCGTGCTGTGACACAGCTGCAAATCGGTAAAGGTTTTGAAGCCGGCTTAGCTGTTGTCGTTCTGGCTATTGTGCTTGACCGTTTTACGCAAAACCTGTTTAAACCTACGCAAAAAGGCAAAAGCCGCGTATCCAGCAAGCAAAAAGTATGGATTACTTCTGCAGTTACAGCTGTCATTTTGATCGCTGGTGCATCCCAATATTTTGTTGGTACGGATCATTCTGCATCTGGCAAAGGTAACGCTGCTGCCAACCCGGTTGGCGAAGAAGTCGGTTACAAAATTATCGGTATTGATGCCGGAGCAGGCATTATGAAATCGACTGCCAAAGCAATTCAAGACTACAATTTGTCTGATTGGAAGCTGGTTGAAGGTTCCGGTGCAGCTATGACGGCCACACTGGACAAAGCCATTAAAGCGAAAAAACCGATCATTATTACAGGTTGGACTCCTCACTGGATGTTCAACAAGTATGATCTCAAATATTTGGAAGACCCTAAGAAGTCTTATGGTGAAGCCGAGGGGATTCATACGATTGCCCGTAAAGGCTTGCAGCAGGATGCTCCTATCGCTTATGAGTTTCTAAAACGTTTCAAATGGACACCGGAAGATATGGGTCAAATGATGGTTGCCATTCAAGCCGGAACCAGTCCTGAACAAGCTGCCCAGGATTGGGCGGAGAAACATGCCGACAAGGTTCAGGAATGGACTCAAGGACTGCAACCTGTCAATGGCGACACGTTCAAGCTGAGTTATGTCGCTTGGGATTCCGAAATTGCCAGTACGAATTTGCTAAGTTATATTTTGGAGAACAAACTGGGCTACAAAGTAACCGCACTTCAAGTGGAAGCAGGTCCTATGTGGACGGGTGTGGCTAGTGGTGATGTAGATGCTTCACCGGCTGCATGGCTGCCGTTAACACATGCGGATTACTGGGCTAAATACAAGGATAAGCTCGACGATCTTGGGGCTAATATGAGCGGTGTTAAAACCGGATTGGTCGTTCCAGCTTACATGGATGTTAAATCGATTACTGATTTGCAGGATAACGGAGCCGAAGCGGCTTCGGCTTCCGCCACAACTGAGGACTTTGGCAAAGAGGTCGGCTACCGCATTGTCGGTACCGACCCTGGCGCCGGACTAATGAAGCTGACCGCTAAAGCTATTAATGACTATGGCTTATCCGACTGGAAGCTGCTTGAAAGCTCTGGAGCTGCTATGACCGCTACACTGGATAAAGCTATCAAAGCCAAGCAGCCTATCGTCGTAACAGGTTGGACTCCTCACTGGATGTTTAACAAATATGATTTGAAATACTTGAAAGATCCTAAAAAAGCGTACGGTGATAAGGAAGAAATTCATACAATCGCCCGCAAAGGTTTGAAGCAGGATGCTCCTGTGGCTTATGAATTTCTAAGCCGCTTTAAGTGGACTGCTGAAGATATGGGTGAAGTGATGATCGCGATTCAGGACGGTATTGCCCCACAGCAGGCTGCCAAGAACTGGGCTGATAAACATCCTGACAAGGTACAGGCATGGATCAAGGGCCTACAGCCCGTCAACGGTGATCCTTTGAAGCTGAGCTACGCTGCTTGGGATTCTGAAATTGCCAGTACGAACGTATTGAAATATGTATTGGAACAAAAATTGGGCTATAAAGTAACAGCCCTGCAAGTGGAAATCGGCCCGATGTGGACTGGCGTGGCCGGCGGAAGTGTAGATGCTACTGCTGCCGCTTGGCTTCCATTGACGCATGCTGATTATTGGGCTCAATACAAGGATAAGGTGGATGACATCGGAACCAGCATGACTGGCGTTATGTCCGGGCTTGTCGTTCCATCCTATGTACCGATTGATTCCATCGAGGATCTTAAAGCGCCGCAATAATATTTTTTCCGCTTTTAAACCATACGAATAAGCAAAAGGCAGATCAGGGGTAAACCCTGATCTGCCTTTTTATGATATCCATATTTAAAGTTGCTCTCAGCCTTTTAGCGTGAATCCTTCTTGAGCGGGCACATCGGCATGCTGCCCTGCCGTCTGGTGCTGTCTAAAGAATAACGGATAGATCACAAAGGACACCAGCAGACTCACACAACCAATGACGCCTAGAGCAATCATATCTTTGAAGATGTAGGTGATATCCAGTCCTTTGAGCGTGATGTTCCGTACAGCATCCAGGTAATACGTCAGTGGCAATATTTCTGCAAGCCCCCGCAAGAAGCCGGGCATTGCTTCCAATGGCCACGTATAGCCTGACAGCATAAAGGAAGGAACAGCAATCAGCATCAGCGTTTGGGTCGCATCCACTCTGGTCTTGGAAAAGAGACTGAACAGGAAGCCTAATCCGCACAAGGCAAAGTTAAAGACCAGCGACACCAAAATTAACGGCAGTACCTGTCCCCTAAACGGAATATCAAAGCATAAAGCACTGATACTGAATACAGTCAGCACATTGAAAGCTCCCGCTGCATAATACGGTGCCAGTTTGGCAATAGCTAAACGCCAAGGGGTATTTCTCCATGCACCAAATCTTCCCCAAGTCCCTGCTTCCTTATCACGCGTGCAGGACAACGCGATACCAAGCAGCAAACACTGCTGGAGAGCCGCAGAGATAACCCCTAGTGGCATGAAAAGCTTATAATCATATACCGGGTTAAATAGCACTCTGGATCGGAACGGGATGGTAGTCAGCGTCGAGGCGGCCTGATCGGCGTTCATTCCCTTTTGTTTCATGGAATTGACTGATACTCCGGCACTCACGCTACTAATAACCTGATTCGCAATCCGACTGGCACTATTGGAATACATCATATTACTGCCGTCAATCAGCGTGAGCACGGGTGGATTCTCCCCATGCTTAAGCCGAGTCGTAAAGTTGTCGGGAATGACGATTCCGACCTTAGCTTCCCCGGTCTCTACCTGACGGACAGCATCTTCCTGATTGGTCGCTTGCCGTGTAACGGCAAATGAGTCGGTCGAATCGAACGCCTGAATGATCTGGCGACTGAGCTGTGAATTATCTCCATCGTACACTGTGACAGGCATCTCGATAATCCGCTGATGTGAATATAGGAAGCCGAATAGTATCGTATACACAATCGGCGTAATCAGCAGAATAGCCATAAAGCGGCGGTCCCGGAAGATGCTCAGCCATTCCTCGCGAAACACATCGCGGATACGAAGTCTTTCCTGTGAATCCTGCATATTACTGCGCCCCTTTGCCTGTAAACAGAACCGTGGAGCCTGTTGGAACCGAAGCCGCAAGATCCGGTAATGCTACCTTCACACCAAAGGAACGGACATCCTTATCACCAGAACTTTGGCTCGGTTTTTGAATGGCAAAGTCCGCAGCCGATTCTAACAGAATGACTTTACCCTTCAGTTCTTTACCGCCAGACAGTAATTTAATTTGGACGGTATCCCCTGCTTGAAGACCGTTCAGAGACGTTTCAGGTACATAGAATTTAGCCCAACGTTGTGTCGAAGTTTCAATGGTATAGACCGGGAATCCTGCGCTAGCCATTTCACCTAAGCTAAGCGACTTGGATTTTACGATTCCATCCTCGGACGCACGCAGCGTAGTGTAGCTCAAATAGGTCTGAGCCTCTTGAAGCGCGGCTTCCGCTTGGGCTACCTGAGCATTGGCACCTGCAACCGCAGATTGAGCCTGCTCAACTGTAGATTGCGCCGCCTTCACAGCAGATTGCGCTTGTTCTACTGAAGCCTGAGCAGCTTTGACATCTTCCTGTTGCACAGCAACTTTGCCCGCTCCTGCCTGTGCTTCCTTCACCGCAGCCAAGGCTTGACGGTATTGAGCTTCAGCCGCCGTAATTTCCTCCTTGCGGCTTCCCTCCCGTGCCATATCCAATTTTTGCGACTCTGCATTATACTTGGCCACTGCCTGTTGATGTTCCAATGTCGCTTGATCCAAAGATGCCTGGGTTGCTGCTCCGGCTTCTTGAAGCTTTTTGGCACGCTCCAGATTTTTAACGGTCAGGTCCAGCGTTTCCTTGGCTACCTTCACAGATACTTGCAATTGCTCAAGCTCCTGTGGTCTTGCCCCGCTCTTGAGGGCATCCAGTTTTGCTTTGGCGGCGTTAGAAGCTGCTTTGGCCTGTTCAATCTGGCTGGAGGAAGCCTCAGCGGTCACACTGACCGCTGTCGTGCCCTGGCTCTTCTTGGCCTGAGCGGCGCTCACGGTAGCCTGCGCCTGACCTACTCCTGCTTGAGCCTGCAATACGCTGGCTTTCGCTTTGGACACATTGCTCTTGGCTGCCAGCAATGCAGCCTGTGCTTGCTTCACCTTATCTTCCAGCTCACGGCTTTCCAAATGGGCTAGCACTTGCCCTTTTTTTACCTTGTCGCCCTCATTCACCAGCATCTGATCAATACGTCCTGCCATCTTAAAGCTGGCATTGAGCGTATCTGATTCTACATAAGCCGTTGGGATTGAAGAAGACTCATCTGCGGACAGGCTACTGCTCCCTCGTGGGAAGGCAGTCAAAGCATAGATTCCTACAGCGATTAAAATAATGAGTACGATATAAATCGCATATTTTTTAGCTTTCATGTTCTCATCACTCCACTTATCTATTTATTTAATGTTGCATACCCAGCGCGTTACATACAAATACTTCGATACTTTCGCGAACTTCCTGCGGATTCATCGTTTCGCCCCATACCATCGACCGCATCGGAGTAAAAATGTAAATGCCAAATAAACAATTTGCAGTCGTTTTTGCATCCAACTTACTCGAAATTTTCCCATAGAACTTGCCGGAATCAATCTCTGCCTCCATAAAATCAAAATAGTCTGCCAGCACCTGCCTAATATTAAAATGCTGTTCCTGTGAGACCCATCCCTTGCTAACCAGTAAACGGCAAAAATCCGGCTCTCTCCCAATGAACTCAATATGTACTTGGATCAGCTTGTGAACCCTCACTTCTACCTGATCCATAGGAATCTGAGCCATCGCTTCATGGATATCCTGGACAAAACGCTCCATCCCCATCTTCAAAATGTAAATGTACAATTCTTGCTTGTTTTTAAAATTGTAGTACAGGGTTCCTTTGGCTATGCCACAAACCTTAGCAATTTCTTCCATGTTTGTTTCGTTAAATCCTCGTTCGGAAAAAGCTTTAAGTGCGCCGTTAAAAATAATTTCCTTCGTTTGCTGTTTCATGCTTCCTCCTTTTTTGAACTGACCGTCCAGTACAAAAATTATGTATTTATTATAAGCCCATCTTTAGTTACCCAGCAATAGGAAAAATGAAAATAATTCATTTTAGACATTTCGTCTAAACGCTTATTCTAAAAAATAAAAATGCAAAAACGGATCGAATAAGTGAGGGGGTCACTCATTCGATCCGCTATGTCATAAAATCGGATGATAAGGGGGCCATTCTACAGATTATCAACCGATTTTAGGGGAAGGCCGACTATTTTTTCACCGTTTGATTGTATTGCGCAATTTTGCCTGTTATTTCTTGTGCAGCTTGATCCAATGCCTGTTTTGGCTGTTGCTGGCCACTCAGAACGGCCTCGATTGCACCTTCGACGATTTGGCGCGCTTCTGGGAATACGCCCATCACTGCGCCCTGTGTAGCGGTGGATTGTGCCGATGCGTGCAATTGGTCAACCGCCGTCTGGAATTGCGGATATTTTACCATATTGTCTTTGAGTACCTTCTCGTCATAGGCTGCTTTCGTGATCGGGAAGTACCCGGTATTTACACTCCATTGTGCCTGTACAGCTGGGGAAGCGACGAATTTAATGAACTCCCACGCTGCCTTCTGTTGGGCTTCAGGCTTGTTGTTCATAATGTACAAACTCGCGCCGCCTACAACCACGCCGCCTTCTTTAGCTTCATTGGCTCTTGGCAGGAATCCTGTGCCTACTTCAAATTTATCGCCAACCTGCTCCACAATATTACGCAGCGAAGCGGTGGAATCCAGCGTCATCGCAATTTGTCCTGCGGAAAAAGCCTTTGCCGTATCGTCCGAGTTACGTCCCAGATTGGATACAACCTTTTCATCGATCATTTTCTTCCACCACGTCAGCGTTTTTACACCAGCATCCGAATTCAGCATGGATTCCGTTGCCGCTTGGTCACGACCATTGCCATTATTCACATAATCCGCGTTCTGATTGGCAAACAGTTGCTCCATAAACCAGCCGTAGATGGCAATGGAAGCACCGGATTTACCATCCTTGCTCAAGGCTTTTGCAGCCTTTTCGAACTCAGCATACGTTTTCGGAGGATTAGCTGGGTCAAGTCCTGCGGCTTTGAATGCATCCTTGTTATAGTATAGTATCGGGTTTGACGTATTGAACGGCATAGCGTTTAATTTACCATCAATCGTGTAGTAACGTGTAATATTTGGCTCTAACTGCGACAGATCGAACTTGTCTGCATCAATAAATTGTTGTACAGGTGTGATCATTTTGGAGTCGATCATGAATTTACTACCGATTTCGTATACTTGAATAATGTCCGGTCCGCTGTTGGAACCAAGCGACGCCTTCAGCTTGTTCAAGCTATCATCATATTTGCCTTGATATACTGGCTCTACCTGAATGTCCTTATGACTGGCGTTAAAGTCAGCTGCGATCTGCTTGATTGCTTTTTCACCGTTACCGGACATCGAATGCCACCAAGTCAGCTTCACTGGAGAAGTCGCTGCTGTCCCATCACTACCATTACTCGGCTTCTCTGCAGCAGTATTATTGCTACAACCTGCTGCAACCACCATGGCAGTCAGAATAAGCAGGGTCAACGCACTTTTCAGACGAAAAAATCTCATAATCTCTCTTCTCTCCCTTTGATTAAATGATCTTGAATTGGCATTCTCTTGCGATATTCTTGTGTGTTGAAGCTCTGTATATAGGCTGCTTGCGCAGGTGTTGCTTTTCATTTGAAATATGTGATCAGCCTTTAAGCGCACCCGCTGCCATTCCACGTACCAACTGCTTTAGTCCAAAGATCAGCAAGAGCAGAGACGGTAAAATGACAAGTGCCGTACCCGCAAACACCAGATTCCATGAAGTCGATTCCTGAAACTCCAGCATGGATATGCCGATCTGTACGGTACGCATATTCTCGCTATTTGTGACCAGCAAAGGCCAAAGATAGGAATTGTACATGTTCAGGAACGAATACACAGCCAGTGTTCCGAGTGCAGGGCGCGATAACGGAAGCACATGGAACAGGAAATATCGGATATGTCCGCACCCATCCATACGAGCAGCCTCGAACAGTTCCTTGGGAAGCTGGAGGAAAAATTGTCTTAACAGGAATGTTCCGAATGCCGTCGCCAGAAATGGAACCGTCAACCCTTGATACGTATCAAGCCAGTTCCAGCTTCGCACCGTCAGATAGTTAGGAATAATGGTAACTTCCCAAGGGATCATCATCGTCGTGACAAACATGCTAAAAATGAAGTTTTTTCCCTTGAATTCCATTTTGGCAAAGGCATAGGCCGCCAAGCTCGCTGTAATCAGTTGCCCAATCATTGTAAGACCCGAAATGAGAAATGTATTTCCAATAAAGGCTGCAATCGGAACGATTTCAAACACTTCAGTAAAATTGGCCATATGAAAAGAATGCGGGAAAAAGCTTGGTGGGTAAGCGCTCGCTTCCTCGGGAGACATGACTGCCATAAAAAACGTATATATAACCGGATACAAAATGAGAGCAGCTGCAATCGTAAGCAGTACATACAGCAATGTTGAATTCAGGTGTCGTTTCATTGGTAATGCACCTTTCTTTCCACCCATTTGAACTGAATCATCGTGAGCAGCAGAATGACGGCAAACAAGACAATGGCCTGCGCGCTCCCCGTTCCAAACCGGAAATTAACGAAAGCTTCCTGATAGATGGAATACACGAATACATTCGTACTGTTCACCGGACCGCCTTTGGTCAAAATGTTAATTTGAGCAAAAGACTGGAAGGCTCCAATGATGGAGACTACTGTTACAAAAAAGATCGTCGGTGATAACAGTGGCAGGGAGATACGCCAGAACGTGACGAGCGGGCCAGCACCGTCCATTTTGGCACTTTCATACATGTCATCTGGAATCCCTTGAAGTCCGCTCGATAAGATAATGTAATTGAAGCCAAGATTCATCCAGATGGTCATTATGGCTACGGAGAACAGCGCCCAATCCGGGCTGGTCAACCACGGAACTGGATTGATATGTAACAGGGAAAGCACATAGTTGAACATTCCCAGTGTGGGATGGAAAAGAAATTTCCAAATGACCGCAGATGAACCCACCGACAACACCATCGGTAGCGAGAAGGCAAATTGGAAGATACGCATCCCACGTAACTTACTGTGTGTAAGGGCAGCGAGTACCAGCGCCAGTAAAATACCCACAGGTACCGTCAATACCGCAAAAAGCAGCGTGACCTTAATCCCCTGTAGAAACTGACCTGAGCTGAAAAGCATAGCAAAGTTATCGAACCCCACATAATCTGCAACGTTTCCTGCGGGATCTGTAGAATGTAAGCTGAGATAAACGGACTTTATCATCGGATAAAACATAAATACAGCAAACAAAATAAGCGATGGAGCCAAAAAGGTATACGCCAGCGCGTTTTCGCGCAATCTTTGAATTTTTAGCGAACCCGTGCGTATGCGGGCTTTAGACGAAGTCTGTTGCTGACTCCTCGTCCCCAGTCCCATAGATTTGTTAAGCTCACCCAAAACGGAGCGCCCCTTTCTTTTCAAACCAACCTCAGTAAGTGTATCGTTTTGATGTAAAGGGAACATCAAGTGGACTGGAGTAAAATGTTAATGTTTTTACTCTTTGTAAAACCAATCCTAATTGGGTACTCGCACAAGGGCACAGGCTCCTGCATACGATATATCATTATTATGAGTATGGAGGTCAGAGGCGAATGCCGTACAACACCGTCAGTCCGCAAACTTTATATCAAGCTAGACCGGAATTCCAACAAGAACTTAAAAAAGTCCGCGATCAATTGCATTATCAATTGAGCCCCTACATGAATCACACGGTTAGGGTACAAACGATGGATCATCATGTGTATGAAGGAACGATTGTGCACATGGATGCGGATCATTTGTATCTGAGAGTCCCTCAGCAGTATCACTCACCCTCCTCAGGCACCCCAGCCCCTGATCGTTCCTATGCCTACAACAATGTCATTCTGCCGCTGGTGCTATTTAATTTGTTGGTTATAGTCCTGTTGAGCTAGCGCTTAATCCATGCAATCTGTCTAACTAAAAGACAAAAAACCTCCAAATCCGTAAGGAGCCTACCCTTGGCACATTACGAAGTTGGAGGTTTTAGTTATTTGTATCCTTATAATCATTAGTTCTCACAGGAGATGCCTGCTTCCTGCTCTAGTACAGCTACAAAACGCTCTATACGATCTTCATTCGGCAGGTGGCAGAACACCTCATTTACACCCTGATTGATCAACAGGATGCTCCCCTTAGTATCTGACAAATCCTTTTCCAGCTTAGCCTGCGAAATATGGTGATAATTAATGAACTTGACCCAAGGAATACCCATAGTACAGGAATAAAAGATGATTCGTTGGGACGTTACGGCCAGCATTCCACAAAGCGGAATCTTCTCAGAGCTTTGCTGCAAATCATACGTACACCTAATACAGGATCGGATGTGTTCGCCAGCTTCCAATGTCAGACTAATGGCTCGCAACTCTTTTTCATCTGTTCTCATCCCGTCTCATCTCCTGTTCGAAGCTCAGGAACGAGTCGCAGCTCCATGAAACTTCAGATCAGCTTTAGCGGCTTATCTCGTTGACCTCTTCCATTTTTCGTCAGATTAAGAACTGGACAATGACCGATCTTCACTGCACATTAAAACCAAGGATGGATATGTATAACTTAACATGGGCACAGGATGTTATCAACAAGCAAGCTAGCACTGTTATTGAGCAAAATTCAGAAATGAGGAATGGTATACGCTTCTTCTTGGCAAGCTAATGTGAGAATACGTCAGAACGGAGAAGAAGCCTGATGAAATATAACCGTTTGCTATGCGCTGGAATCGCTGTTTCTTTGCTGTGTATCAGTTCTTGTCCCACTCCATACACGAATGCACAAAACACATCATATGCCTCCCCCGCTCCTACAAAGGGAAGAGCCTATTACGAAGAACGGGGCGACATTGTATGGGAAGTTCCTACCCATCGTAAGCTTATCGCTCTCACATTCGATGACGGACCGGACGAAAGCAATACGCCTGCCATTCTCGATTTACTTCAAAAATATGATGCGAAAGCGACCTTTTTTGTCGTTGGCAGTCGTGTAGAAAAGCTGCCACACCTTGTAAAACGGGAACGAGAGGAAGGACATGAAGTTGGCAATCATACCTTCCTTCATTCATCCTTTCAATATATCTCCCGCAACAAAGCTCTGTCCGAATTGGACCAAGGTCAGACGAGCATCGTTCAGGCAACTGGTGCGGGGACCCATCTATTTAGACCACCAGGCGGCTCCTATAACGATTCACTCGTCAAGTTATCCAAGGAGAAGGGGCTAAAAATTATTTTATGGTCCTGGCATCAGGATACTCTAGATTGGCGAAAGCCTGGTGTATACCGTATCGCAGATAAGGTGCTTCGTAACGCCCGTAACGGCGACATTGTCCTCATGCATGATTATGTACATCAAAGTACACAAACCGTTGAAGCCTTGAAGATTATTCTTCCTGAGCTCAAGAAAAGAGGTTATTCCTTCGTCACTGTATCTGAATTACTCTCTAATCGAGAAAAGCCGGATGGGCTGATTGAGGTGAATAAGTGAAAGAGCAAGGAAAGTGGGCTCGCCGTTGACTATGCAAAAAGTATGCAGGAACGAAATGGGAATTAGGTAATACAAAAGACCTCTCACAAGTTTATTTAACTTGTGAGAGGATAAATCCCAACCTCAATAGTGAGCACCACATCTTATTTTACAGCTATACCGTTCAGTTCAATGTTTTGGAGGCCAGCCATTGCATCATCGTTGTTTTCTTTCCGTTAATCACCTTCGATACTTCGTTGTTATATACGTAAATCCAAGACCAATGGCCGTTGTATTCATACGGTGTTTGGTCGCTCTTCTTGTACAAACCAGAGGTATCCACTACGTTATCAAATAACGACATATGAACATCCTTTGCTCCAGCATTCACTAAACGGTTGTAAGTCGGAACCGTATAATCGTTGGGCGGAACCACGGTGTCGGTTTTGGCAGCCACAAACCAGATCGGCAGGTCCTTCATTTCGTTAATCTGTTCATCGGTTATAAGACTATCCTTCAAGGCTTCACATGCAACCACAGCTGCTGCAAAATAATCTTTATAGTCACGGATCATCAGCATAGTCATGTAACCACCGTTGGAGTCTCCACCAATGTAGATTCGATCTGTATCAATGTCTTTGTTTTGGGCCACGTAATCCTTAATTAAGGACATCAATGCTTGCTCATACTTGGAGGTTCCGTCCCCAAAGCTTGTAAAGCCATCCATCCAGTAGGTTGGGGTCTGAGGTGCCAACACATAAGCCCCGCCAAAATAGGATTGGATATCCTTAGAGGCAAAATTTGCTGCTTTATTTCCGGCAATCGGAATCGTTGGATCGGTACCTCCCTCACCCATACCATGCAGCCAGATCACCAAAGGGTTTTTCACTTTGTCTTTTGCCGGTGCATAGTCTGCGTAGGTTAAAGTAACTCCATCAAAAGTAGATTTACCGGTCGCAAATTGATCAACCAACTTCCGTATCTGTCCTGCGGAAGTATCAATCTTCAAATCGGAAATCGTTCCGGATTTGGTTTTAATAGTTTTTTGCTGCGTGATCGTGTATTTGTTATCATTCCATGCATTAAACCCGGAGCCTGCCGCATCATAATGAATAGCGGAGCTTAGTGTTAATGTCGGACCGATTTCCATTTCCAATACAACATAGCTTCCGGTTTTATTTACAGGATTGCCACTTTTGTCCGATACATAGGCCTTGGTGACTTTCCGGTTGCCATTTTCAATAAAGGGATTTAACAACCGATTGTCGCTTCTTCCCACATGCACCTTAAATGTATCCATAGTTATCGCATCTTTAGGGACTGGCTTACCCAGGTTAACAATGATCTTCGTAATGGCTGCTCCCCAATCCTTAACTTCCGCAACCGTCCGGTATGAGGTGGGCTGTATCTTTACATCCTTGGCCCATGCACCGGAGCTGAAAACAAGAGTCGTACCGATAGCTAAAGTGAGTAACATAGTTGTCTTAGCAGCCTTTTGAAACCGTTTAAACATGATGTCTTACCTCCCAGATCCATTAATAGAACGCTTACATTGCTTATTTTAATAATCTTTTTAATTTGCATCCTGTCTTTTATTAGCCTAATTCAGGTCAATTACTGACTCCTTGCTCCAGAATACCTCTTGTTCTCTTTTCGATATTGATGCGGTGTTGCCTGGAAAACCTTCTTAAATACCCTGGCAAAAGACTTCTCGTTCGGAAAACCGTGCTCCAACGCAATTTGTATGATGGAATGATCCGTATTCATAAGAACACGATAAGATCTCTCCAGACGGATGGCATTGATATATTGAAATAGAGTCATCCCTACATGCTTCACAAAAAAACGGGACAAATATTCGGGAGATAGTCCAAAAACCTGGGCTATGGAATCCAGGGATAAGCTTTGATCGTAATTCTCTTTGATATAATTGGTTATCAGCGTCAGCCGCTCCAAATATTTATCAGAGTTAAAGCCGGGGATAGATTCATTGTCCATTTTAAAATGCATTAATAACAGATACACCAGTTTATAAGATAGCGATGTTAAATGGATATGTGCTAAAGAGTCATTATGCTGATTGAGATAAGCCACAAATAAGGTGTTTAATAAATCACGCAACTCCGCAAAATGCTGTAATCTCTGCTCGTTAGTTTCGAAAATGGAAATACAGTCAAATGAAATGGGGTTACTGCCGTTAACATTTGCTCTAATAAATTCAGAAGGAATCAGAACGGTTATGGCCTCTCTTCCTTTTCCCTTAGCCACAGAAAAGGAATGAATAGCATTCGAATTAATGAGCACAATATCTCCTTCTTTGGAGCTATAGCTCGCACCATCAATATAGATATGGTCAATTCTTCCTGAAAGTACATAGGATATTTCGATGCTATCGTGCCAATGCCCAGGTATGTATGCTGGTTCATTGGAGGAATGAACTATAATTTTTAACGGAAAATGATTGTCTGCCTGGACCAGCTCATATTTGTATTCCAAGTTTGTCGCTCCTCTCAGATGTGAACATATAAATAGAAGAAAATGGCTTCAGCAGAGTGCCGAAACCACTTGTATTTAACCTTCCTCTCTCTCTATAAACAAAAAAACCTAAGTATAACAAAATACATAAGATCCTTGGATCTTAACATTTTGTTCCTTAGGTTTTGCCTGCGTAACAGTAACAATCCTAGTGCTATTCATTCTCATTTAACTAAGCTAAGTATATAGAGGGTTGAAATTCATGTCAACGCTTTCATGCAAGGCGTTCAACCTCCCAACAAAAAAGAACGAGCTTCTATAGCCCGTCCCTTTATTTATGATCCTGTTTTTTGAACTTTGAAGATCATATTTAAACCAAATCCAATCAGCACGAGTCCCGTGGCCTTATCGATAATATTCTGAACTTTGGGTGACATTAACCATTTTCTTATGTAATTTAACAATAATACGATTGTAGTAAACCATAAAATCGAAAGTAGAGCGTAAAGAGAACCCATCAGTAAAAACTGCAAACTGGGATTATAACCTGGTATTACACCCGCATATTTGACTACTTCAAATGCTACGGCTGACTTTATTAATATGAAAGAAAGCCATCAGCCATATTTCAATACCTAACATTCATCCTTTTGAAGCTAATGTGCAATTCGATCACTGTTGTATCCGACTCAAAAGGATGCTCCCAATAAAACTGGCGCGGATGCCATGGTAATGTGCTTCCATTTGCGGACCCGACTTTCAGGAACAGAAAGAGCAGCGGTGATATCCTTAAATCGCATCGTCCCGCTGCTCTCCAACTACATGTGTCTGACTTTGTCCCGTTCAGGACTTCTCTCTCTAGACATTCTGCATTTCACTGCCTCCATAGCTTAGGTCTCTGAATAATTAGACAAACTGACTGGATAAAAGACATAAACCTTGAGCCTTTTGCTGAATAAGCTACTATTAAGTAACAATATTAAGGCGTCAACTTTAATATTGTCATAGTTGTATTAATATTATTGTGCAACTGAGCAGGAGTTGCGTTGGCATTTACCAGTTGTATTGTAGTTGGAACTGTTGTAACGGTTACAATAACTTCAGCTGCCGTAGGCCCCCCACCATTACCTGAGAAAGGTAAAGGTGTTATAGGAGTTCCGTTAACAGTGAGATTGAAGTCAGCATCACCTTGGTTATGAATAGAAAATGAGATGAAGTAGCTCCCCGTTTCGTTAATTGTTATCGTTGGGGATGGAGGAGTGAAAGTAAATGCACCTCCAACATTCGCTAAAACCCCAGTAAAGGTAATTGGTGTGTTACCCGGAACTGTGTCAGTCCCCGTGCCAGGATCTGCTCGGAAAACACTTAAGAAATCTGATATCCCGAAGCCAGCAGGCCCTGCTGGTCCTGCTGGCCCCGTTGCTCCCGCTGGTCCTGCTGGTCCTATTGCTCCTGCCGGTCCTGCTGGTCCTACTGCTCCTGCCGGTCCCGTTACTCCTACTGGCCCTGCAGGACCGGGAATTCCTTGAAAACCTTGTAGTCCTTGCTGACCTTGAGCACCTGGAACTCCCTGTGGACCTGGCAGTCCTTGGGGTCCCTGCGGTCCTTGAGGTCCTCTAATCCCTTTAACAATGACCTTCGGCAAAACTTTGACCTTTTTAACTGCACATCTTCTAAATTTTCTCCGATGCATTCTCTTTTGCCAACAATAATGTCGAAACATAATTAATGGTCACCTCCAAAGTCTAGTCAAATTAGCTTATTGTGCAATTAACCAAAAAGATTGGGCTGTTGACTTCATCTAGGAAAAGATAGGCATAGGCCTGTCCGTATGCTCCAACTCGTTGACCATGATCTTGTACCGTTGGTGACCGTCCACTATGTTCCCGGTGCGTTCGTTCCAAATGATCGGGGCGATGTAACCAAACCGCACAATGGACTGCTTTAGCTTCTCTTATTCAACATCGCCCGGCTAAAGGTCAACCCGTGGGTTGTATGCTTTTTCAACAAAAAAAGAACTAGCTCAACAGCTAGTCCTTAATGATTGGTTTGAAAAATACTACCTTCTATTATTTTTGGGTAAATGCGATTTTTAATCCGATAAGTGTAAATAACGAGCCTTGAATATAATTGATTTTTTTAGAAAAGGATGGATTTCTCCGTAGAAAGGAGCCTACTTTTCCAGCAAAAATACTTATTAAAATAAAAAGCACTAAAGTTTGCATTAAAAATGCTACTCCAAGAACTAGCATTTGAGTAGAAACATTACCACTTTCTTGGTTTACAAACTGAGGGAGAAAAGCCAAGAAAAAAAGTGAGATTTTTGGATTCAATACATTCATGATAACACCTTTTTTATACAATGACTTGTAATTTAAGGTATCTCCACTCTTAAGTTCAAAACTCGTATCTTTTGCTCTAAATGACTTATACGCCAAAAATAATAGATAAGCTGCTCCAGCGTATTTGATTACTGCAAACGCCAAGGAAGATTGATAAATTATTGCCGCAAGGCCGAAGGTTGCTGCAAAAATATGAACCAACAATCCCGTGCAAAGGCCTAAAGTAGTAAATATCCCTGCATTCCTACCTTTTGCTATGCTCTGTGTCAGTGTGAACACGTTGTCGGGTCCCGGCATAATGGTGAGAACAATTGCTGCTCCCAAAAAAGCTAATATAGTTTGAAGCTCCACAAAACTTCCCCCTTTGGATAATTTGAATATATACTACACCACAATAAAGGGATCTGACAATTGAGTTGATCGCAAAAGGACGCGCCCATTGTTGTAATCTCTGGATTCGGGTTGGAGTCATCACAATGCATACATATTCGTGCCCTGGGCTTTTCTTCATGAATTTGTTCCTATTCAAATATTAAAGAAAATCAAAAAGGCCGACACATTGGTCAACCTCTGCATACCAGAAAACCTATTTTCTTTTTAATTTTCACCTGTGCGAGTTATCAATCAACCAGTATGTTAGAAACTATTAGAGCAAATGATCTAACGTAAACTGCCGAATTACATAAACTCTGCTGCAAGCTGCTTGAGCAACCATGGTGTAGCAATGGTATAGAAAAGGGCCCCCTCTCGGGAGCCCTTTAAATAGCGGTATTACAGGGTTTTGAGACCCTTATTACATCATGCCGCCCATCTTTGATTTACTCGCGCAGAGGAACGCCATAAAACTTATCTTCTATTGTATAGCTTGTTTGGGCTTATCTTCAGAAAGTTTTATTCGTCTACATCTGCCCTCATTCGCCAGAATTGGTATTTTTCATGTGATTTTTTTGAGATCCAAGCAGCCATGTTGCCACACACCATTCGGTTTCATCAACAATTTCCTTCTATTGTATATTGAGGCATAGGAAGTAGCAATGATCTTTCTGAATTTTAATATTCTAAAATATCTCCCCTTCTCTTGGCGGCATAGGTATGTTCTATCCCGCTCCCAACTCTCCAGAATGACGATATCTCGTAGTGTAGACTTATCCGGCCCCAGAATATGGTTATTTTGCTCTAAAGCAAGCAACTAACTTTTTATGCTTTCTGTACACCTCCGCGTCTTATCTCCAGATCTAGCATAGTTACGGCAGCCTGCTGAAAAGTTGTAGACTGAACGGCGATGTTAAGCTAACGTGGCAGGTTAACCTAACAAGCAGACTGCCAATTACGTTTGAAAATACCCAAACGTGCTGCCGGGTTGACATTCAGAACTGGTCTTGTGAATCTGGTGGAGTTAAAGGGAGTGCTAGTTGTGTCTCATCTATTTTTTTGAACAAGCATTGTATTGAAGAGCCAGCGAAAATTCCATCTGAAATACTGAGCTAGATGCCAATCTTCATAGCCATTTAATACACCTTCATTTAACCAGTAAGACTCTGGTTTTCCGCTCGTCGCAGCTTCAGACACATAAGCGATCGTTTTTTCTAAAAAGCGAATGACATCTAGGATTTTATCTGGAGTGGACACATCTCCATGCCCGGGAATGACAGTATCTACCTTCAGATCTCTTTGAATGCGTCTAAGGATGCGTATCCAAGCGTATGGATTACCGTATGGCATGACCGGAATCGTCTTGTTGGTTATTAAATCACCAGCAATCAAGGTTCGTTCTTCAGGCACGTAAATAACGGCATCGCTTAAAGAATGGCCGCCTCCGTAGGATAAAACTTCGACAGTGCGTTTTGCTCCTTTTATAACTAGTTTATCGTCAAAAGTTATCGTGGGTATCACCCTACGAAGGGAAGGGATAGCATCATACAGGGCTCTCTGCACGGAAAGATCATAGCCGATTTCGGTTAACATGTGCGGATTTTTTTCTTGTGAACGTACTTGATGTAGGCTATTTATTAACTTCTGAATGTTTTGTTGCATTAGATCAATATTCACTTTACCCATTTCAGATAGCAAATCTCTTGTCCAAACGGTAGATATAAAATCACTTTCCATGAATTCCTGATTGCCGTTGACATGATCTCCATGGAAATGAGTATTGATCACATATTTAATTGGTTTATTCGTTAATTGTTCTGCGGTTTGACGTAACAAAGCACCAGAATGCGGTAGGTTGGTTGTGTCCACAACAACGGTCAAATCCCCAATGTCAATAATTGCCGCATTCCCCAGCGAACCACTACCAGGTACCGAAATAGCACCCCAGATACCTTCCGCTGCTTGTTGAATCGTGAAATATTTGTTGTTCATTGTTTATGCCTCCATCAAAATAAGTTTGACACCATTTCCTTTTATCTTTAGTTTTTTTATGTTTCATGTATATCAATTAGCAACTTTAGCTTACAAGTTAGAGTCAACTAGAAATCAAGCACAAATTTCTGAAATGAAGTTAGAGGTGCAAATATCGACTTCGAGTTGACTTAAAGATGTATAATAGTTTTAAATTTTGGTTTAGAAAAAAGGAGTGTCATAAAAAAACAATGCTTACTATAAGTCAAGTATCAGAAAGAACGGGGCTAACTCCTTATACGATTCGCTATTATGAAAAAATTGGAGTGCTACAGGAACCAAATCGAAGAAATGGAAGGACACGCATTTATACCGAAAGTGAGGTTTCATATATACAATGTTTAATTAGATTAAAAAAATTGGGATTGTCGCTTGAGGAGATTACGGAATTTACCCGTGACGGATGTGTACTGGATAAAATTCAAAAAGGGGAAGAAGTTGCTAATTTTACTCCTGCCTTACACATACGGATAGAAATTCTTGAAAAGCATCTGGTGGAACTGGAATCCAAGCGGCAGGAACTTGAGTGCATGATTTCCCTTGCTAACGAGAAGATAGCCCTGTACCAAAAACTTACGAAGACGATATAGTAATGTAGAAGACCTGGTTCACCACCAGCATATACGATGGCAATAGAATTGATTGAACTAACGGGAAACGTTAGTTCAATGAAATAGCGATAGTCTAGGGCTTTATTTTCCCGTCCTATTCTACCGTTGTTTCTTTTATTATAGTTATTCAACATACATTTAAAGTTGATTCATATCAGTTCCGCCTTAAATGTCCGTCTGTAAGCAATTTTTCAACTAAAAAGCTCTGCCGACCGTAAGGTTAGCAGAGCTTTTTAATTTATTTAGAGTATTCACTTACTTCAAACGTCAGGATACGATCATATAGCATATAATCTTTACGGCTGCTAAACGGGCCTTTATTGTTATCGTGCTTATTAATGGCATATGAAGCCGATCCAGAACCTGCTTGTTTAGCCTCATACCACGCAATAAAGTCATTGACCTCTTTCATACTCAAATCAAATTCCTTCTCTAAGCCAGTTGTCATGGTGACTACTAGAATTGCACGATCCCCGTTCGGAGTCGGTTCCTCTGTTCCTGGGTTAGGAGTGGAACTTGATAATTTAGACATCATCTCTAATTCGCCAAGATGTATATACTGACTTCCATTGTTTGCTGTAATATTAATTCTATAATCCTTGTATGAGTTAGAATTAGAAAAAGTGAATTTTTTTGGAGTGCTATCTACCCATTCAGTGATATTTGACTGAGTGTCTAGCACGTTCCAAGTAACCCCATCATTTGAGCCTTCAAAAGTCCAATCTTTAGGGGCGCGGTCGGTTGCCGTTGTCTGTGGATATATAACGTATTGTTCAATAACTTCAGGTTTAGGAAAGTCATATCTTAACCAGGCAGGATTTTCATTAGATCCCCAAGCACTAGAGATAGTTGCAAAATCCCCGTCAAAAGATCTATATGCGTATGAAAATTCGTTGCTCGCACTTGCCACTCCAGATGGCAAATTGTTAGATGTCATTTTAGGAATTAAATTTTCTGAATACTCTGCTTCAGCTGCAAAGACATTCGATAAGGGTAAAGATAATAGAACTAAAAATAAAATCGTTATACATGCTTTCTTCATTAAATAATCCTCCAATAGGTTTAATAGAACTAAGAATAATTTAATTGAGGAAATGTGTCTAAACATAAACTTGCTTATTTATAAATATAATCTAAATATTTGCATATTTATTTTTTATTGGGTATTAAAAAAGCTCATACCGGTCAAATACCAGTCGAGCCCTTCTTGACATCTACTCTAAATTCAAATTGATTCTGCATGTAATACGCTCCGGCAAATCTTAACCGAATCAGGTGAAAACTTTTCTATAGATCCTCCATAGTCTATAACCGATTATTAAATTCTCGCCCAACGACTCAACAACATACACCTTTACCTGGCTTAATGCAGCTGTAAATAGTTCTATAACCGACTTTAACAATTTATATGTATGGTTCATGCTGATCACCTCAGTAATTCATTCGGTGAGTGGTGTTGTAATTCCTTCAATGTAACAAATCCCCGCCGACCAGTTAAGAGCAACGAGGATTTGCTTTACTTACGTTTAAGCTCCTCCAATAGTAACCTGAGGCTGGATACTATGGTGGTTAAAGGCTTGATCTGGCACAGTTATAATAAACAACAAAAAGCTAGCCGCGATAATCAGCAGTACCGTTTTTTTCAACATTAGTCATCCACACCTTTTCAATAAGATTTAAAAAACCAGCTTTGGTTTCAGGAACTGCATGATCCCGAAAATGTGAAAATAGTCCCATACAATTAATGAAATAAGTCTCATTATTTAGTGTATGATAACTTACCATTGAATACATCAAATGTTTAAAACCATCATTGTAAGAGCCTCGATGTAAATAATAATAAGCTAACTCGTAACCAAACCACGCGATATAGTCCGGTATCACTTGCTGTGTATACATATCATCGGATAGAGGCTGTTCAGAAAACGAATTAATCTCTGATTCAAATCGTTTGAGTATATCGTCTACATCTATGCTATATTGGTTTGCGGCAATTATAACATTAAGTAGTTTTGATATCTTCTCGTTTTCGTTAGTCGCTGATGTCGCTACAATATATTCAATATAATCATGCAGCACATTTATATCTCCTGATAAAAGTTTATATACGTAAGTATTACCTTCTGCCCAACTTTTGAACAAGCTAATCCAGTGCCGGGTATCTTCGTCAGTCTCCATTACCCAATCTAAATTAGCGTAGGTGTATGTATAGTCTAGGGCTCGTTGATAATCGCCTTGAGCTTCACAGACGCTTGCACACAACAGATCAGCATAGCAAATGTATACAAACAATGGACGGCTTAGCTTATCAGTAGATTCAGTGTGGCTTCGACTGTTCTGTTGATGTTTCAGTGTATAGTGGATTTCGGCTTTAGCTCTCATTTTCTTCGCCATTTCGTCAACCTTGTCCCATTTACGCAAAGACCTGTACACATTAGCCAAATCCTTCAATGCGTCAAGTTGGTCTATTTCATCAAGGCGCTCAACAAAAACTTCAAAAATCGTAGCTGCACTAAGATTACGGCTTTGATCGTCTCCAACTTGAATCGTAAATATACGATATTGACAGACTGCCAAACGCTCAGAGTGTTGATATTTCTCCGCTT
>RCUE01000063.1_pt1 | contig 50263 bp, 50 predicted proteins | sample 2166111 | NCBI WGS metagenome assembly RCUE01 (sample SAMN09930795, study PRJNA488358) | compost metagenome | feature: garden; material: soil; isolation source: compost soil in phenylacetonitrile-enriched culture | place: Germany: Experimental Botanical Garden Goettingen | collected 2016-01-27 | reverse complement strand
TTCGGAACATCCAAAGAGTTGCTGGTGTCACATTCACCAGCAGTGAGGGCGGCGGGCAGCGTAGACCTGCTCCCGATACGGCTGAGCGGCAGGGTAGAAACGACCGCTCAGGCAGAAACGACCGCCGTTCCTTTGGTGGCAACGATGCTGGCGGTGGACGCCGTAGCGGCCGCGAACAGTCCGGTCGTCGTGACGGCGCAAGCGGCGAGCGTCGCTCCAACCGTAGCAGTAGTGAACGCGGCGGATATGATCGCGATCGCAGCAACGGCGGTTCCACACGCGGAGGTCAAGGCCGCTCGGCAGGGCAAAGCAGCGGACGCGGCGGGTATGACCGCAGCAGCGGTAGTTCTGCACGCGGAGGTCAAGGCCGCTCGGCAGGGCAAAGCAGCGGACGTGGCGGATATGACCGCAGCAGCGGCGGTTCCGCACGTGGAGGCCAAGGTGGACGCGGTGGACAAGCCAAAGGCGGTCCGCGTGGGGGTCAAGGTCAAGGAGGCCGACGCGGACGGTCCAGGTAGATAAAATAGGGGTATTCTCATAGAATGCTCCACTATGGTTATCATAATAGCCCCGGGGAGGCTCATCTTCCGGGGCTATTGTAATCTTCATCCATACCGCTGAAAGAGCAGCGCCATAAGATAAATTCAAAAGATAAATTTGGAGGGGTTATACATCATGCAGGAACAGGATATGGGCAAGCGCGCCATGGTCTCAGCATGGATCAGCCTGATTAGCAACATCCTATTAACCGGCATTAAGATTATTACAGGACTTATGTTCAACAGCAAGGTGCTGGTAGCCGATGGTGTGCATAATGCTGGGGACGTGATTGCCTCTGCAACGGCACTGGGGGCGATGCGCATATCTAGCCAGCCGCCGGATGAGGACCATCCTTATGGTCACGGCAAGGCAGAAGTGATCGGTGCAAGCGTGGTGGCGGTCATATTGTTTGGAGCGGGTATATTCATCGGCTATCATTCGATTGCAGCACTGTTCGAACCGATGCCACAGGAGCATATACTGGCATTGGTGGCCGCCATTATTTCCTTGCTCTGGAAACAGTGGCTGTATATCTACACGATTCGTATCGGGAGAGCGGCCAATAGTCAGGGTCTTATTGCAACGGCAAAAGATCATCTCGCTGATGTGTACGCCTCTGGGGCTGCTGTACTGGGTATCGGATTGGGGCTGATTGGGGAGCACTGGGGCATTTCAATCTTATCTTACGGTGACCCTATTGCGGGATTCGTAGTGGCATTGCTAGTTCTGAAATTGGCGTGGGAAATGGGCCGTGAATCCATAGATGTGCTTATGGAAAAGGCGATTGCAACGGAGGAAATTGAGAGCTACGCCGCAGCCGCACTGAGTGTAGCCGAGGTTCAACGTATTGACCGTATCCGTGCCCGTGAGCACGGCCATTATATTATCGTGGATATCCGCGCTTCAGTGGATGCCTCTTTGACGATTCAGCAGGGACACGATATTATCCGGCTGATTAAGGGGGCTGTTATGAAGCGGGAACCGCGGGTTTATGAGGTGCTTGTCCATTTGAATCCATGGTATGCGGACGACCACTAGAACAGACGGCGCGAATTGACAGATAACTTGCAGGAAGGGTATGCTTTTAAAAGCCGAACGATGATGAATAAAAGCGAGGTTACCCGAAAATATGCGAAAATTTTTAAAATGGTTAGGCATTTCTGTGACTGCGGCGGTTCTTTTAGTGGGCGGATATTATACGTATTCTATATATCATTTTACGAATCAAATTTCAGTTGCTTCCGGACAGGATTCGAAATTCAAACCGCAGGCACAAACTCAAACCAATGTACAACCTGTAGAGGTATCGCTCCCACCGGAATGGGATGGGACAGAAAGAGTGAATATTCTGCTGCTAGGCGGCGACTCCCGTGGAGAGGATTCAGGGCGTTCTGACTCCGTTATGGTTGCTTCTATTGATCCGGTTACGAAAAAGGCTACACTGATGTCGATTCTTCGTGATACCTACGTCAATATCCCAGGTCATGGGCAAAGTCGATTGAATGCTGCCTTTTCCTACGGGGGACCGGATTTGACCAGACAGACCGTGAGCGACCTGCTGGGCATACCAATTCAATATTATGTATATACTGATTTCAATGGTTTTATTGCGCTGGTTGATTCTGTGGGTGGTATTGACCTGGATGTCGAAAAAGATATGCATTATACCTCCAAGGCGGATAAACACCAGTTTGATATTGATTTGAAAAAGGGAATGCAGCACATGGACGGTAAAACAGCCTTGCAATATGTACGCTTCCGTCATGATGCGACTTCCGATTTTACGCGTACGGAGCGGCAACGCAAATTCATTACTGAGCTTGGCGGTAAAATTCAGTCAACCTCATCTCTAATCAAACTGCCGAGTATTTTAAATAGCATTTCTCCTTATATTGAAACGAATCTGAGTACTACGGAAATGCTGCAATTGGCTTCATTGGGCTTTAATATCGATGCAACAACAGTAGCGAAGCAGCAAATCCCGCCGAATGAATTGGTGCGCGGGGAAACCATTAAGGGTGCGCAGGTATTGGGTGTAGACGAAAGAAAGCTCAAGCGCTTCATACAGAATCTTTTTGAACAGGAGAACAAACCTGTGACCACGACGGTGGATGCTGCAACCACGATAAATGATACTCCATAACCCTCGAAAGCAAGCGAAGTTCGTACGATGACGTACAACTTTGTTTGCTTTTGTGTTTATTTGGGTATAACCTTGTATATTTTGTTCCAAAAATATATCGTATCTATGAAGAACGTATACTCATTTGTGTAAAGAGAAGGGGAATGTGGTGTGGAAATAACTCCGGCATGGAAAGACCGATTCAAGAAGTTTTTTCTGAACAACAAGTTTGTGTTATTCCTGCTGGTACTGCTGCTGATCGGCTTGAATATCTTGGTTCTTACCAAAATTTCATACATATTCACACCTGTCATAGTGCTGTTAAAAACGATCATTCTCCCTGTCATATTATCCGGCGTGTTGTACTATCTGTTCAACCCGTTGGTTGATGTACTGGAGCGTAACAAGGTGAAACGAGTATACTCCATTGTTGTATTGTTTTTGCTTATTATAGGGGTTATTGCGATTGTGGTTACATCGGTGGTGCCTGTGATCCGTGATCAAATACAGGGGCTTATTCAAAATTTCCCTGCCTATAGCGAGCAAGTACAACGACAATTCGAGAAACTGATCGGCAGCGATTTTGTAAACCAGTTCCAGAACACGATTCAAATTAATCCATCAGAGCTGGCCTCCAAAGCTTCTGAAAAGTTATCTAGCTTTATTAATAATGCATGGACGGGTGTGGGCAGCTTTTTGGGCGTGGTTACAGAAACGGTACTTGCGATTGCCACGGTTCCATTTATTCTGTTCTACTTGCTAAAAGATGGACACAAGCTACCACAGTTTATCCTGAAAATGCTCCCGCCTATGTTTCGTAAAGAAACAGATCGCATTATGACCGAGATGAATCATCAGGTCAGTTCCTATATTCGTGGGCAGATTATTGTCAGCTTCTGTATTGGGGCGCTGTTGTATATTGGTTACCTAATCATTGGATTAGACTACTCTTTGACGCTTGCAGTCATTGCATCCTTTACGAGCGTTGTCCCCTACTTAGGTCCCGTCATTGCCATTACACCTGCGTTAATTGTAGCCTTGGTTACCTCACCGATTATGCTGCTCAAGATGGTTATCGTGTGGACAGTCGTACAGCTCATTGAGGGTAAATTAATTTCTCCACAAATTATGGGCAAATCTCTTCGGGTACATCCGATCACGATTATCTTCGTTATTCTGACCGCAGGCAATTTGTTTGGTGTGGTGGGAATTGTACTGGCGGTTCCGGGGTATGCTGTCTTGAAAGTAATCGTTACACATTTGTATAGTTTCTTTAAAAAGCGTTCGCATCTCTATGAGGCGGATAAAGGGAACGCAAGTCTTTACGAAAAATAAACTTTTCCACTATAAAATTGATATGGGCCCCTCTTGGGTAACTGTGGCTATGCGTGCTATAATTAATGCCTATCCTTATTCCCAAATAGAAAGGTCAGACTTTTATGATAAAACTCAGCATTCTTGACCAATCTCCGGTATCGGAAGGCATGACGCATGCGCAGGCATTACAAAAGACCGCTGAGCTTGCTATAGAGGCGGAACGCTTGGGTTATCATCGCTTTTGGGTATCAGAGCATCATTCTGCCGCAAATCTCGCAGGCTCCAGTCCGGAGGTACTGATTTCACATCTGGCCGCACGTACCCGGGCTATTCGAGTGGGGTCGGGTGGTGTGATGCTGCCTCATTACAGCGCTTATAAAGTAGCGGAAAACTTCCGTGTGCTGGAGGGATTGTATCCGGGACGCATTGATTTAGGTCTGGGACGAGCGCCCGGAGGAATGCCCATTGCTACCAGAGCCCTGCAAGAAGGCAAAATGCGAGGTGGTGTAGATCTATACCCTGAGCAGTTGGATGACCTGTTAGCTTATTTACATGACAGCACAGGCAATAATCACCGTTTCGGTTCGCTACAGGCGATGCCGCTTATAGAAACTGTACCGGAAATGTGGTTGCTCGGCTCCAGTGGTGATAGCGCAGGTCTGGCAGCCGAGCGTGGCGTGGGCTTTGCGTTTGCGCAGTTCATTAATGGTGAAGGCGGCACAGGGGCTATGAAGGAATACCAGGAAAGCTTCCAGCCTTCCCAGCATAGTGACCAACCACGTTCGCTTGTTGCCGTATTTGCGATCTGTGCGGATACCGAAGAGGAGGCCAATCGCTTGGCTTCCAGCATGGACTTATCTCTTGTACTATTAGAGCAGGGAATGCGCTCCGCTGGAACACCTTCCGTGGAAAAGGCACTGGCGTATCCGTATACGCCGTTTGACCGGATGCGGATACGTGAGAATCGCAAACGTATGGTGGTCGGTTCGCCCGAACAGGTGAAGCGTCAGATTGAGCAATTAAGTAAGGACTATAATGCACAGGAGATCATGGTTGCGAGCATTATTCATGACTTTGATGCCAAAATGAAATCTATACGTCTCATGGCCGAAGTACTTGGACTGTGTTCTGTACAGTCATAATGCAATTCGCCGGATTTGAAAGATCACAGCTTCAAGGAGCTGTGATCTTTTTTTTGAATTTTTTGAGAAAATATTGGATGATATGCACTGTATGATATAGGAAATAAACCAGTTAACACTTGATAATGATTATCAATATCTTTATTATATAAAGATAGAATGAAGTTTTGATGAATGTCGTGCGTTAAGCCCGTGACTATATATATTGGATTAGGGAAAGGGATGATTCCAAATGTTTCGTCTGAAAACGGCAAATCTGGATATTGCTTATGAAGATCGATTGATTGTAGAAGATCTGAACGTAGAAATACCGCAAGGGAAAATCACAGCCTTGGTAGGCGCAAATGGTTCTGGCAAGTCCACCATTCTGAAGACGATGGCTCGCATCATGAATCCTAAGGGCGGCAGTGTTCTGCTTGACGGTAAATCCATTCATAAGCAATCCACCCGGGAAGTAGCTAAGCAGCTGGCTATTTTGCCGCAAAATCCGACTGCACCGGAAGGATTAACCGTGACGGAACTGGTATCTTACGGACGTTTCCCCTATCAAAAAGGTTTTGGTTCCATGAAAGCGGAAGATCGCAAAATGGTAGAGTGGGCCATTCAAGTAACGGGAATGAGCGAGTTCCACGATCGTCCGATTGATCAGCTTTCTGGCGGTCAGCGTCAGCGTGCCTGGATTGCTATGGCACTTGCGCAGGATACGGATATTTTGTTTCTGGATGAGCCGACGACATTTTTAGATATGGCGCATCAACTGGAAGTGCTGCATTTGCTGGAGTATCTAAATACTTCGGAGGAGCGCACCATTGTTATGGTCGTGCATGATTTGAACCATGCGGCCCGGTATGCTCAGCATATGATTGCAATCAAAAAAGGGAAAGCTGAGGCGGTAGGAACTCCAACTGAGGTTATGTCCCCTGATGTGCTGCGTGAAGTGTTCGGGATTGAGGCTGATATTGTAACAGATCCTCGTACAGGTGTACCGCTCTGTCTTCCGTATGCTTTGGCTGGACAGCCTGCGGTAAGCCAAGCCATAAAAGAAATGAATGTGGAAGATAAGCAACCTGTGGGTTCTGTTGCTGAGCGACGTGATGCTAGAGCACAAGTAGCGGCAAGAGGTTAAAGGGGACATACCATGAAACCACTGGATTACGATCAGCTTGAGCAACTAGCGAAAATAGTGAGAGTCACGCCGGAGGATGCAGTATATTCCGGGCCAGTGGCCGAATGGCTTGAACCAGATAAGATCCGCTCTGTGATGGAGTATTACGGCGATCTTCTGCGTGCTGAAGACGATTTAACCGCAGCCGTTTACTTTGCGAACCAGTTGCGTGGCCTCGTGTTTGCGCAGCATTTTATGGTATCACTGTGTGAACGCCGTTGGGACCTGTCCGTTTCTAATCTCAGATTTCATATTTGTTATGAAGGTCAATATCCCTCTATTAGTCTTCAGGTCATCGACTTAACAGAGCTGGACAATACGTGGAACAATGGGGATCACCGTTCTTCCAAACAGGCTCAGCAAGTGTTACGAGACTTTTACAGTTTGCAGATGCGGCCCATATTGGAAGCAATTGCTACAGTGGGGAGCGCATCTATCGGCCAAATGTGGGGACAGTTTCCGTTGGCATTGCTGTATTTTAAGGATAGAGTACAGCCATCGTTGACTGATCCTCAGGATGTGGAGCGCTTTGAACAAGATTATATGTATGTGACACGTGAACTTGAGGGAGAGATATTCGGGCGTAAAAGAAATCCGTTTACGGTTCGTCTCGTTGAATTGGACAATCCTTACCGCCCTGGTGAAAATACCTACATGAAACCGTCCTGTTGCCAATATTACAAGACAGGTGGAGGTCAGCGGTATTGTTATACTTGCCCCAAAATGTCCGCTTCCGAACGCGAAGAACGCAGACTCGAAGTGGTGGCATCACGGTAAAGTCTCTGTGGATGTTGGCATGTCCGTCACCTTTTGGTTAAAATAGGTTATGTAACCTAAACCAAGTGACACGAAGGAGGATGCTGTATGTCTGTCTATTCACATAATGCCGTAACACCAGCGAATCAGGAGGTTTCTCTGAATACTTACGCTGGTAAGGTGCTGGTTATTGCGAATACCGCCAGTAAATGCGGACTTACCCCGCAATATGGGGATTTGCAAAAGCTTTATGACGAATATAAGGATCGGGGATTAGTTGTATTAGGCTTTCCTTGCAACCAATTTGGCGGTCAGGAGCCGGGCAGCAGCGAGGAAGCGGCTGAATTTTGCCAACTGAATTACGGGGTTAATTTCCCGGTATTCGCCAAAGTGGACGTCAATGGACCGGGTACAGCGCCTCTGTTTGAATATTTGAAAAAGCAACAGCCTGGAGAACAGGAAAATGGGACAATTCAGTGGAATTTTACGAAATTCATTGTGAATCGTGAAGGTGTACCTGTGGGTCGTTTTGAACCGAAGGAGTCACCAGAAGCGATGAAAGCAGCCATTGAGCAATTGCTATAGTAGCTTTGCCTTCATTCCAAAATATATGTTTAAAAAGGTCTGATTTCCGGCATGTCTCCGGGAAGCGGACCTTTTTTTGTTCTCTACATGTGCATTTGTCTAAGGGGGGAGCATCATGTGAAAGTCGATTCCATGGGCATAATCAGGCCGCCTACAGGGGAAACTGAATGGAGCAAAAAAACATTTCAGCAAACAGTTGATCTCGTATATCCTTTCTTTTTTAAATGTGGACAAATTGTGAATATCACAAAAAGCTATTGTAATGTGAAAAATATCACACTATAATAAGCGCATGAAGTGAAATAAATCACAAGAAGTAACGAGTTGCCTAAGTGAAAGTATTCACAATTATTATACATTTTATGCCCACACACCAAGGAGGAATTCAACATGAAAGTAGCAGTTATCGGATGTACACACGCAGGTACAGCAGCCATAGTCAACACAGCTAAATGTTATCCAGATGCCGAAATTACGGTTTATGAGCGTAATGACAATATTTCATTTTTATCTTGTGGTATTGCACTGTACGTAGGTGGTGTCGTCAAAGATCCGCACGGATTGTTTTATTCGTCCCCAGATCAACTGGCTGATATGGGTGTAGTGACCAAGATGCTTCATGAGGTAACGAGTGTGGATACAGCCGGCAAAACGCTGCATGCACGTAATCTCCAAACAGGTGAGGAATTTACGGACACATTTGATAAATTGATTGTGACTACTGGATCGTGGCCAATTATTCCGAAGCTGGAAGGCATTGAACTTGATCATATTTTGCTCTGCAAAAACTATAATCATTCGAATGAAATCATTGAGAAAGCCCAGCACGTACAGAACATTACAGTCGTCGGAGCTGGATACATTGGTGTTGAACTGGTAGAAGCTTTTCAAATGAACGGTAAGAACGTAACGCTGATCGACAGTGCTGATCGTATATTGAATAAGTATTTAGACCATGAGTTTACAGACCGGATTGAGAATTCCCTGAGAGAACATGGCATTAAGCTGGTACTTGGCGAGACAGTAAGTCGTTTTGAGGGGACTAACGGTAAAGTAAGTAAGGTCGTGACCTCTAAAGGAGAGTATGAAACAGAGCTTGTTATACTCTGTATCGGTTTCCGACCTCAAACGGATCTGCTCAAAGGTCAGGTAGATATGTTGCCTAACGGTGCGATCATTGTGGATAACTATATGCAAAGTAGTTGCCCGGACGTGTTTGCAGCAGGCGACAGTTGTGCAATTCGCTATAATCCGACCGGCAAAACGGCTTATATCCCTTTGGCAACCAACGCAGTTCGTATGGGTACGCTGGTGGCACGTAATCTGGTGCAACCAACCATTGCCTACATGGGAACCCAAGGAACTTCGGGTATCAAAATTTACGAAGACAATATCGCAGGAACAGGCATGACGGAAGCTGCGGCAACAGATGAAGGCATGACTGTAGAAGCTGTAACCATTGAGGACAGCTACCGACCTGAATTTATGCCAACCTCCGAAAAAGTGTTACTGAAAGTGGTATATGAACAGGGGACGCGGAGAATTCTGGGTGCTCAAATTATGTCGAAGGTGGATTTGACGCAATCCATTAACACGCTATCCGTAGCCATTCAAAACCATATGACCATTGACCAGTTGGCCTTTGTCGATTTCTTCTTCCAGCCGCACTATAACAAGCCTTGGAATTTCTTGAACGCGGCAGGTTTACAAGCATTGCCTACAATATCCGAACGGAACCCAGTTACTGTATAATTAGATTTGTCTGTGACATTGTTCATAAGTTTGTCAACAATCTGAGGCGTACGGATGAATCCTTATAGTACAATATAGAGTAGCATAAGGATCAGGGGGGAAGTAACTTATGGGTTTGTTTTATATCCTTTTTCTTGTAGTCGTGGCCATGGTAGGCCTTGGTGGAGTTCTTTGGTTCTTAAGAGCAGTTGAAAAGGAAGAATACAATTAAATGTAAAGCGCGTAGTAGCGCAGTAGATGTAATAATACAGAAAAACAGTCCTTTTTTCAGGGGCTGTTTTTTTTATAGTTACGAAAGTGATTTTTTTCACAAACTTAATCACTGATTTTAAATAAAATATGAAAGAAGAATATTTTAGTGAATAGATATTAAAGGAGCGGGGATATATGGCGAGCTATAAACCGGGGCAAATTGCTGAAAAGACGGTGGAAACAGGAGTGGCCAAGGCGAACAACCCGTGGACTGTGGCGGTGGTACTGGGGTTTTTGGCAGGTGCATTTATTGCACTCGGGTTTTTGCTGGATATACGTGTTATTGCAAGTGCGCCTAAAGAATGGGGAAGCATTGCCACCTTTATTGGAGCTGCGGTGTTCCCTATTGGTCTGGTATTAGTTTTGATCGCAGGCGGAGAATTGCTGACCGGCAATATGATGGCGGTCCCTTTGGCGAGATGGGCAGGACGGATTAAGACAGGAGTCATGCTTCGTAATTTGGCGATTATTACGCTCAGTAATTTTGCAGGTGCGTTATTCGTTGCATTTTTCTTTGGGCATGTGCTGGGTTTAACAGAAACGGGCCCTTATCTGGACAAAGTGGTGGATATGGCAGGACATAAGCTACACGAAAGCTTTTTGCAGTCTTTTATATCGGGTATAGGATGTAATTGGCTCGTAGCACTGGCTGTATGGTTGGCATATAGCACAGACTCCATTGGCGGCAAAATTATGGGGATTTGGTTCCCGACCATGGCCTTTGTGGCTATTGGATTTCAGCACGTTGTTGCCAATATGTTTCTCATTCCGGCGGCTATTTTTGCAGGCCACTTTTCATGGGCAGATTATGTTATGAACTTCATTCCGGTCTGGCTGGGGAATTTGGTAGGAGGTAGCCTGTTTGTGGCTGGAGCCTACTGGTTGGCCTATCTGAAAAAGCCTCAAGCCAACGCACATCCAGTGAATGAATCTCCAACTACTTCTTCGGTTGCACATCCAATCCGTTGATTGATCCTACCTAATCACGGTACTTTAAACAGCAATGAACAAAGCAAATCCGCCATGACAGGCCCGGGGGAACGAAACCTGTCATGGCGGATTTTTTTGGGAGTGGTCCATGATTTGGCATGGAGGATGAGTGTGCTCTCGTCCATGATGCCTTGATCTTTTTTACCCTCAGTAAGATATGATGAAACAGGATGTTGAAAAAAATTATAATTCTTAAAAAATCCGTTTTGCTCTATGCAGCAGACGGATTTTTTTAATATTTTGGAGAGCGGCTGTGTGGGAAAATCCTTCTCTTGCCATCGGCCAAAGCTGTGGATATGATAAGATCAGTGTAATTTTTGGAAACGGTAACGGAAAGGAGCATCAACACTATGGATCATCGCAATAGCGCGCCTCGTGAGGCCACGCTTCAACAAGACTTACAAGGGGGACAGCGGATGACGGAGCAGCAGGACGGTATTTTTCCGGCTGTATGCCCGTTAGATTGCCCGGATACGTGTGGGCTCCTGCTTCACAAGGAAAAAGGAAAGATAATCAAGGTGACTGGAAACCCAGATCATCCCATTACCAAAGGGGCTATTTGTAACAAAGTTCGCAATATGACGGAGCGGGTATATGATCCTGATCGGGTGCTCTATCCGTTGAAGCGTATAGGCCCCAAAGGAGAAGGGAAGTTTGAACGAATTAGCTGGGAGGAGGCGGTCGATACCATTACAGGTCGGTTCAAGGAGCTGATACGTACGGACGGACCGGAATCTATCCTCCCCTACAGCTTTTATGGCAATATGGGCGTATTGAGTGTGGATGGAATGGATCGCCGATTTTTTAATGCGCTGGGTTCAAGCCAACTGGATCAGACGATTTGCAGCGTGGCTGGGAATGAAGGCTGGGCGTCCGTTATGGGTTTTAAGGGCGGCACCAGCCCGGAGGACACGGAGGATGCAGACCTCATTATTGTGTGGGGTGGTAATGTCATTAGCACCAACATGCATCAGGTCGTTTTGGCTGAGAAAGCACGTAAAAAAGGTGCTAAGGTGGTCGTTATTGACGTTCATCGTAACCGGACGGCGCAATGGGGGGATTGGTTCATTCCGTTATATCCGGGGACGGATACAGCGCTCGCGCTGGGTGTTATGAATGTACTGTTCGCTCAAGGACTGACGGACGACGAATTTTTACATCGCTACACAGTAGGTCATGAGGAACTGCGCGAGCATGTTAAGACCTATACACCAGAGCGGGTTTCGCGGATTACCGGCGTGCCGGAAGCGGATATTATCCGTTTGGCGGAAATGTACGGAACTGCGAGAGCAGCGTATATCAATATCGGTAATGGGCTTCAGCATCATGATAATGGCGGTATGAACGTACGTGCGGTTACATGCTTGCCTGCGCTCACTGGACAATGGCTGAAGCACGGCGGGGGAGCGTCACGCTCCAACGGCGCTTATGCCAAGATTAACAGCGCCCATCTGGAGCGTCCTGATCTGCGACAGAACCCGGATGCCCGGATGATTAACATGAACCGGATCGGAGAAGCGCTGCTACAGAAGGAACAGCCGATTAAGGCGTTATTCGTATATTGCAGTAATCCGGTAGTTGTAGCCCCCGATTCGGAACGGGTGACTAAAGGATTTGAACGAGAGGATTTGTTCACAGTCGTTCATGACCTATTCCTAACCGATACGGCCCGCTATGCAGATATTGTGCTGCCTGCCGCGTCTTCTTTTGAAGGAACAGATCTATACAAATCGTACTGGCACCACTATATCCAAATGCAGCAGCCCGTCATTGATCCGCTTGGGGAAAGCAAAAGCAATTATGAGCTGTTTAGCCTGCTCGGACGGGCAATGGGCTTTGATGAAGCTGCCTTTACGGAAAGTGAAGAGGAGATGATCGCAGGCGCGCTTGATAATCCAACGAACCCTTATCTCAACGGTGTGACCTTGGAATCCTTAAAGAAGTCACCTTTTGTAAAGCTTGATATGACGCCAAAGGCCACTTATTTGGATCGTTTAACCACGCCTTCAGGCAAGATTGAGCTATATTCGGAAAAAATGAAACAAGCAGGTCTGCCCGCGATGCCTTCTTATGTGCCGCTGATTGAAGGGTACGACGGAGAGCACCGACCGCAAGCGGACGAGCGGTATCCATTAATGTTTATTTCACCGCCAAACCATAATTTTCTGAATTCTACTTTCGCTAACTTGCCCAAGCATCAGCGACTGGAGCGGGAGCCCTTGCTACAAATTCACCCGGAGGATGCTCAGACAAGAGGCATCGCGGACGGGGAGCCGGTTACCGTATGGAATGATCGGGGGACGTATGAGCTGAAAGCCAAAGTCACCGATCTGATGCTGCCCGGTACAGTGATTAGTCAGGGATTATGGTGGGAAGGCAAAGGACGCAGACAGCGTGTCAATGTGTTAACCTCTGATCGGCTGTCGGATATGGGACAGGGGGCTACTTTCTTCTCAACGGTGGTGAATGTGAAGCGCCAATGAGATTATGCCTTTTATGGCGTCAGATGCAAAAGGAGAAACAAAAGATATGAAATGGTTGGAGTCTTATCCGAAAGAAGTGAAAGTGTTTCTCATTGCCAGCCTGATTAATTCTGCTGGAAGTTCCCTGATGTGGCCGTTGGTTAGCATGTATGTGTTTGACGAGCTAAACCGTAGTATGGGAGATGCAGGGATTGCGATTTTAGTGCAATCTCTGGGCGGAATTTTTGGTCAAGTGCTGGGCGGAGCCCTCTATCACCGTATTGGAGCCAAGAAACTGATTGTTGGCTCACTCGCGATGAACGCGCTGGGACTTCTCGCGCTTCCATTTACCAGCGGTCATTGGGTAGCGTTTGTCATCATGATGGGCTTTATCGGCTTTTTTAATGTCGTATCTGTACCTGCGATTCAGGCGTTTGTAGGTTTTCGTTTCGCTGACCTTCGTGGAGAGCTATTTAATATTATTTATGTCGCTAACAATATTGGGGTTGCAGTGGGTACGGGATTGAGTGGCGTTCTGGCTGACCTCTCCTATCAGCTCAGCTTTGTGATGAACGGAGTGACTTCTGCGGTATTTGCCGGATTCTTCTGGTCTTATCTAAGCAGGGTGGATCGGGAAGAGGGAGAAGTACAGCTCAGCAAGTCTGTGAAGAAAAGAGAGGAAATCCCAGCTCGTTTGCTGTTTCGTGATACCAGATTGTATCTCTTTGTGGGGTTAGGCTCACTTTTTTTATGGTTCGGCAATTCGATCTGGAATACAGGAGTGTCTCCCCATATTATTGAGCAGGGCTTGCCTAAAACGATGTATGGGTTACTATGGACACTGAATGGTATCCTTATTTTTGCCGCACAACCCATTATTTTTTGGATAAAACGACTGTACGCTCATCACGCTTCAGCGCAAATGACATGGGCCGGAGGATTTTATTTGGCGGCTTATATTGTCATGCTGGGCACACAGAACTATACTGGAATGATATTCGCTATGGTTCTGGCGACCCTGGGAGAAATGCTGATTGCACCTGCGGTTCCAGCATTCCTGTCTGATCATGGAGGTCGGGGTGCACCCTTTTACATTGGGCTTGTGGGGGGCATTGGCGCAGCCGGACGGGTAATGGGGCCTTATATTATGGGGAAGTTGTATGATGGCGGTGGGTTACCGCCTACACTTTGGCTGGCATCAGGCGTAGCGGTGTTGTCGATCCTGTTTTTCGTCCTGCATAGCTGGTTGAACCGTTACCGGCATCATTCGGATACTTTAAATACTATGACGTCCAAGGCGGATGTTCCCAGTTCTTAAGTCCTAATAAAAATGCAGTATTATGCTGTAATTATGGTACAATAAGTGACGGATGATTGTAGTTATTGCTTCAGGAAAGCCTTCACAGGAAGGATTGAAAGGAATTGTTTACAAGTCAACTCTTGACGATACGTCATTCGGAGATGAAGGATGCTCCTGATCTGATTGCGCTGGATGAATTGGTATGGAATGAACGCACGGCTCCCGCCTCGCTGTCCTGGAAGTCGCGCGGGGAGTTTCTGCGTAATACGCCTCCAGGCTCTCAACTGGTCGCCATCGAACAGGAAGTACTCTGCGGGTATATTGGATTTCGTCCTCCAACGCTGTTGGCTAGTAATTGTCATGTACTCGAAATAAATATAGCTGTACATCCAGCTTATCATCGCAAAGGCATTGGGACGGCACTCATGAACTCCATGAAGGATATTGCAGCTGCGGAGGGCATACGTAAGTTGAGTTTGCGTGTACTCTCATGCAACACGGAAGCCCTTATGTTTTATGAAAAAAGTGGTTTCGCGATTGAAGGACGTTTGCATGAGGAGTTTTACATAGCAGGCCAATTCGTAGATGATGTGTTAATGGCCTATTTCTTAAAATAGGCGGGAGGCTACAGACAGCAATTCGGTTGTATGCCCGGCCTAAACCAACAACGCCGCAGACCTGCTCAGGTCTGCGGCGTTGTTGTACAATACAATATTACCGAAGTTGCTTCCATTCATTTTGGAGCATACCGTACACTGCGTGGTTCATGTAGCCGTCGGGCAGCAATTCCGCTTCGCGTACAATGCCTTCGAGCACAAAGCCCAAACGTTCCGGAATACCGCGGCTACGGCGGTTCGTCGTTGCAGAGCGGATTTCGACCCGATGCAAGTCCAGCTCCATCAAAGCATATTCAACGAATACGCGGCAGGCGCTGGTCATTAGACCTTGTCCTTCGTACCCGTGTCCAAGCCAGTATCCGATGCTAACGGAGCGGTGAGTCCAATTGATCTCATGGTAGCTGATGATGCCAGCAAGCTCGTTGTCTATCCAAATTCCGGCGGTCAGACTACCGTTCTCTGCGGCTTGTTTCAAGGCGCCCTGCACGAACTGCTCTGTGTGGCTGATTTCCGTGGTAGAGTCTACCCATGGAAGCCATTGACGCAGGCGGTCACGGGACATTTCGATCAGCTCAAACAGAGGCTGCACATGCTCCTTGGTGAGCGGCCGAAGGACTGTGCGTTCGTCCAACGCATATGTAAACATGATTGATCCCCTCTTTCACTCGGAAAATCGCTAAACCAGCCAGTCTAGCATTTAATCCCATGCTACCTTATTCTGCGAGAGTCGTCAAAAGGGAGAGGAAGCTTCAAATTCAATAGGTCCCACCCGGAACCGTTCATGCTCGTATACATATCTCAGATCCAAATCCCCTACAAATTCGGTTGGGGATACACTGCCAGATACAGTGGCTTGCAGAGGAAGCTGTTCGGCATCATACATTACGACAGAGCTAAAATCGAGATGCTTTGTAAATTGGGCTGGATCATCGTAAAATACTGATGCTTTAGGGTCCATCGTGTGTGTGACACCGTCAATCGTGACAGCAATATGAACCTGGCGGTTGTGGTCACGTGGCTCCACTGAGCTGTGAACGCGCTGGGACACAGCATCTGCTGCCGATTCGACTGCATATTCTTCCATCGTCCGTGCGTTAACAATATGCAACTCCTGCAATTCGACACCCGTTCCCGAGGCACGCGTGAGGACCACGACGGCTTCACGCACACCATCCCCATTCACATCCCTATAATATAATTGTGGTGCGGTGGAGATATCTGCCGAGCCCGACCATCGGAATGTGTGGCGTTGTTGGCCGATTTCCAATACAGCTGAATGGAATAATCCCTGTGACGGACTAACAGCATATAAGCGGACGGATGAGTCTTCTGAAGCGCTGGCTAGTGGACGAGATTGTACAGTTCCGTTCACCGGGTCCGGTGAAGGATGGCCGGAAGTCATGACGGAAGAGGACAAAAGCATAGACAGCAGGATCACAATGAGCAGCTTAAACACGGGTGGGTCTCCTTTTCCGGGCAAAATAAAAGATATATACACTATAACGAATTTATTTGCCGAAAATGTTAACTCTTTTTCATAACTTGTCACTTTTTTTGCTGAAGAGAGCATAAGGATTTTCATTTTATTGAGTTATGCGGTGTGAAAGGGTATATTTAAGGGAACATGTTTTACACAGATTATACGGAAGAAAGGTTGATTAGCGTGGAGAAGCCGATCACTCCCCCCAATTTTATTAAAAATGTTATTGAAGAGGATCTACGTACGGGTAAGGTAAAGGAGGTTGTTACACGATTTCCGCCTGAACCTAACGGATATTTGCATATTGGACATGCCAAAGCTATCTGGATCAATTTCTCGTTGGGAGATGAATTCGGAGGACGCACCAATCTGCGTTTTGACGACACCAATCCGGCGAAGGAAGACACGGAATACGTGAACTCCATTCAGGAGGACGTGAAGTGGCTCGGTTATGAATGGGAGGAAAAACATTTTGCCTCCAATTATTTCGAAGAAATGTACAAGCGTGCCATCCTGCTGATCCAAAAGGGTAAAGCTTATGTGGATGATCAAAGCGCGGACCAAATCCGTGAAACTCGTGGCACACTGACCGAACCGGGGCAAAATAGTCCTTATCGGGATCGCAGTGTGGAAGATAATCTGAAGCTGTTTGAAGAGATGCGTGCAGGCAAATACCAAAATGGTGAAAAGGTGCTGCGTGCCAAAATTGATATGGCTTCGGGAAACATTAATTTACGTGATCCGATTATTTACCGTATTTCACACACAGCACATCACAATACAGGCGACACATGGTGTATCTATCCAATGTACTCCTATGCTCATCCGCTGGAAGATGCGATTGAGGGAGTAACGCACTCGCTCTGTTCGCTGGAATTCGAAGATCAGCGCCCGCTGTACGATTGGGTTGTAGCTGAATGTGAGATGGAAAAGGTACCGCACCAATATGAATTTGGACGGCTGAACCTGGCCCAAACCGTAACCAGCAAACGTAAGCTTAAGCTTCTGGTCGATGAAAAGCACGTAGATGGTTGGGATGATCCTCGTATGCCGACGATTTCCGGTTTACGTCGTCGCGGCTATACACCGGAGGCCATCCGCAGCTTCGTATATGAGACAGGTATTTCCAAAGCCTACGGAGTCATTGATTTGCAGGTGCTGGAGCATTTTGTACGTGAGGATTTGAAGCTTAAGGCACCTCGCACCATGGCAGTCATAGATCCGTTGAAGGTGGTTATCACAAACTATCCTGAAGGACAAGTTGAAATGCTGGAGGCGGAAAATAATACGGAAAATCCGGAACTCGGTACACGCCAAATTCCGTTTTCCCGGGAAATTTATATCGAGCGTGAGGACTTCATGGAGAATCCGCCGAGCAAATACTTCCGTTTGTTCCCTGGTAATGAAGTACGTCTCAAGCATGCTTACTTCATTAAATGCAACGATGTGATTAAGGACGCAGACGGAAATGTAACGGAAATCCACTGTACCTATGATGTAGAAACCAAGAGCGGATCAGGCTTTACGGGACGTAAAGTGAAAGGCACGATTCACTGGGTAGAGGCTACTCAAGCGGTTCCTGCCGAATTCCGTTTGTATGAGCCTTTGATTAACGCAGAGGACACGGATGAGATTGAAGAGGATGCATCAGAAAAAACATTCCTTGACCAATTGAATCCGAACTCATTGGAAATTGCTCATGGCTATGTCGAGCCGAACATGAAAGAAGCTCAATCACAGGACAAGTTCCAATTTTTCCGACATGGTTATTTCAGTGTCGATCCGAAGCTTTCCAAACCGGGTGAGCCTGTATTTAACCGTGTTGTATCGTTGAAAAGCTCTTTCCAATTGCCTAAGCAATAGGCTGTTGGAAAGTGTGGGAGAGATGGTAGCTTCGTGCGACCAAGTTGAAAAGGAGTCTGCCGTCGGCAGACTCCTTTATTTTACGCATGCACACTCTTTATACATGATCATTGACTTGACGATACTCTATTGTCTTTGCTAACAAGCCAGAAGGGAAGAGGGGATACCTCATTCCTCTAGTGTTGTTAAGGGGCACTTTCTATTCGTTTGTGCCCGCTGGCAGTCCTGGCTGATAACCGTTCTTGTACAGCATATACCACATGATAGCGAATCCCGCAGATCCAAGTAGGGCGAAGAACACCCCTGCATGGTACATCATTTCTCCACCAAAGTTCTGGAATAGCCAACCTCCCGCAAAACCTGCTACGATACCGGATATACCACTCCAGGTCAAGGTATATACGGCCTGTCCGGATGATCGGTATGCTGCAGGGGTAAATAGGACGGTCAACTGGGTGCCTACATAGAAGTATCCACCGAAGGTGACGCAATGAAGTGCCTGAATAAACACGATCTGAATCGGGTCTGTGGCCAGAGCCATCAGTTCCCAACGTAAGGCAAACAGCAAACTGACGAGTGCCAAACAGCCGACCATTACGGTCATTCTTTTCTTCAAGAAGCGATCAAACAGCAAAAATACAATAATTTCGAATACCGATGACATAAAAACAGCAAAACCAAGCATCTGTTTGGACCCACCCAGCTCGGTGATGTACAGGGACATAAAGGCGCTGTTGATCGAATTCGGGATGGATACAAGGATCCCCAATAAAATAAAGGATATAAAGTATCCGTTCATTAAAACACTGCCAAAGCCACGCAAATGAATGGTTGCTGTCTCCACAGTGCTTTTCAGTGGTGGAATCGACAAGGTGCAGATCAATGCAGCTAGAAGAAGTACCGTAAAGATGGTGGATATGCTGGATATCCCCGTTTGGTCAATAACTATGCCGGCAACTGCTGCTGTCACAGCCCAACCGAAGGAGCCCCATATACGGAATGCACCAAATTTCCGGTCTGTGCCCTCAATATAGCTGAGAATTAGACTGTTGCTTTGCGCAAATAAAGGGCTTTGGAAAAAATAAAAACCAATCATCGACACATAAATCATGATATACGTATGGACATGAAATAAAGCTTGCAACAATAACAATGTACCTATAATCATAAATAGCAGAATACGTCGGAGGTTACGGCTCCGGTCGCTTGTATAGCCCCAAAAAGGGTTCGCGAATACGGATACAAAAGGTCCGATAGCCATCAGACTCCCGATCTCCAGCTTGTCCATGCCGATATCTTGCAGATACAACGGGAAGAAGCTGGAGAAAATGACCATAGCTCCATATAGAAAAAAATTATACAGTTTTAAGGAATATAGAGGAGTCTCTTGAATTTCTCTCTTTTGCAAGACAAGCCATTCCTTTCTTAGCCCGATAGAGAACTACGCACCGATGTCGATCTGTGGGAATGTTCTTTATTCCAATGTATCATGTGTTGAAAGGGTTAACAAACCAATAAAATTACAATTATGTAAATTTCAATTTTGTCCAAAATTCCATATGCATATTTGTGATTGTTTTTTGAAAAAAGGAGGAGTTTTTAGTGGAAGTGACTGGTATTATCATCGCAGGAGGACGTTCCAGCCGAATGGGGCAGGATAAGGCTCTGCTAGAGATTGAAGGAGCTACTATGCTTGAACGGACATATATTACATTGCAGCAGGCGACCCAACGAGTGATAGTAGTCACTCGTGACGATCAAGGATATGAACAGGACAGTATGGAAGCTGTATCTGATATCTATCCGGGTATGGGGCCCTTGAGTGGTATTCATGCAGGATTATCTGCATCTACTACGGAATGGGGAATAGTCGTGGCCTGTGATATGCCTTTTGTACAGCTGGAAGTGCTGCAAGCCTTGCTTGTTTTAACTGAGAAGTGGGCGGCATCCAAAGGAGCAGCGGAATCACCACTGCAAGCGGTAATTGCTTCTGTGGCCGGACGTATGCATCCTTTGCTGGGAGTGTATCATCGGAGCGTATTGCCATCTGCTGAGGAACGTTTGCGGAATAAACGGCTTCGTCTCACCGAATGGTTGGAAACGTTGAATGTTCGGTATGCAACCATAGCGGATATGCCGGGAGTGACTGAGAATATATGGCACAATGCCGTGTTCAACATGAATAATCCTCAGGATTACAAGCTTGTGTTAGAGCAGTTCCGGAAGGATTAGAAGCATTTAGAGAATATTAAGCAATGAATTTGGGGGAGTACATAACATGCTGGAAGCTACTATACATGCCGTTTTATTGGCATTGGGATTGATTTTGCCTTTAGGGGTACAAAATGTATTTGTGTTTAATCAGGGGGCGTCTCAGTCGCGGTTTCGCAATGCACTGCCTGCTGTCATTACAGCGGGTGTCTGTGACACCATTCTGATCACACTTGCTGTTGGGGGTGTATCCCTTGTTTTGCAGCAATTTCTATGGCTCACGAATGTGCTTTATGCGGCGGGCTGTTTGTTCTTGCTGTATATGGCTTGGACTCTTTGGAGATCGAAGGCTGCTTCCTCGGGAGAAAGTCAGCCGATGCTGCCGAAACGCCAGATGATTTTTGCCGCCTCGGTATCACTACTGAATCCACATGCTATACTCGACACGGTTGGTGTAATTGGAACCAGCTCCCTGCAATATAACGGCGTGGAACGTTGGGCCTTCGGTCTGGCCGCTGTGTCAGTATCGTGGATATGGTTTGTGGGTCTGGCAACGGCGGGACGCCTTGTAGGACGTATGGATTCAGAAGGAAAGTTTGGTACTGTGCTCAATAAAATATCGGCACTGATTATTTTGGGTCTGGCCTTTTATATGGCGATAAATTTTATGACCAGTATGTGACCCGATCCTTGTTAGAAGAAAAATTTTAATAAAGCGAATACCCCGCTCAAAGCAAAGGGGACACCAATCAAAAACAATATAAAGGCCAGGCAGCCTGCACCATTTAAGCCGCCAGCAATTCGGGCGTCCCGAGGGTTAGCCGGATTGTATAATACCTTAATCTTGCTGCCAACCCGGTTAAGGCTGAGATTGGTACTATAAGGATTCCAGAATTCCACGACTTCACCTGAAGCTGTATAGAAGCGTACCTTTAATCGGCGGGTGTAGCTGGTATCTACCGGATCATCACGGTCAAAGGGAACGACATCGATATCTACTTCGATATGCGCGTCAACGATTTGCCCTTTGGTACGGACCCAGTGGCGTTTACGATAACGATGGCGACAGATCGTTTTAAAACCAAAATAGATGAATAGCAGACCGATCAAGCTGAACAACGGCATGAGCAGATCGGAGCTAAAATGAAACCAGTACACATTGAAATCAATTGAAATGATAATCTACTCCTTTAACCAAGCGATAATCAATATATCGGATATACTTACAAATAGTTTAATTTTTCCATAGGGAATAAGGCGCAGAGGAATGGAATACAAAAAAGATCCACTTTCCCTGGGAAGTGGATCTTTTCAATAGCTCTTGAACTACTTTTTGCTCGATAGAGACATATCAAAATCAATATCCTCGATAACCTTATTATATGAATTATTATGTGCTACATATATATTTAAAATAAGATTTTTATACGATATTAGTTATTAAATAAAATCTAATTTGGATGAAAAACATTACTTTTTAAATTTGATCAGGAGGTGCTTGATATGCAGCATCAGATGGACGATATAGACCACAAAATCATGAAATTGCTACAGCATGATGCCCGAATAACGATTTCCCAAATCAGTAAAGAAATTTCGATGTCACAGCCGTCCGTTAAAGAAAGAATGACCAAGCTTGAAGAACGAGGGATTATTTCTGGATATAATGCTGTATTTAATTTACGGGAACTGAATCGGGGGACAACAACGTTTATTCTGGTAAAGACAGAACATTGCCAAGAGCTGATTGATTTTTGTAAGGCGGCGAAGGAAGTTACCGATTTATTCCGCATCAGTGGGGAATTTAATTATCTCATTAAGGTACAAAGTTCGTCTGTAGAGGAAATTGCAGAGTTTCAGGATTCTCTAGTTAAGCTGGGCCCCTCGAAATCGCATATTTGTATGAAAAATATACTGGAAAACAGGGTTTTGTTGTAGGTCAGCAGAGAAACGCATATTTGGAACAAAACATTCAGTAAAGCTGTTATTCGTGACATTAAATTAGGTGAATGGTCGGATGAAAAAAGTGACGCTGAATTACACCAGCGTCACCGTAATTCCCTGCTCCAGACGCTCCACGTCCTGGAGCTCGATCTTGCCGGCCATGGCGTGCAGAGCCGCCGCTGTGCCGCAGGCCGCTCCCTGCCGCAGCATGGCAGGGAGATCCAGTCCCGCCGCCGCGCCGGTAACCAATCCCGCGACCATGGCGTCACCGCTGCCGAGCGCGCTGACAATGTCCGCGTCCGGCAGGCTCACACGGTAGCGCGCATCGCGTGTTACCGCCAGCGCCCCGCGCGCGCCGAGCGAGATGACGGCCAGCTGCGCTCCTGCTTCCAGCAGCTGCGATGCTGCCGCTTCAGCGGCATCTGGGCGCGCTGCGTCGATTCCCGCGAAGCGGGCGGCCTCGTCCTCGTTAGGCTTCACGAGGTCGGGCTTTCCGCGCAGCCCCAAGCGCAGCGCCTCGCCGCTCGCGTCCAGCGCCACCCGCGCGCCGCGCGACTTCGCCAGCGTGCACAGCTCGGCATATAGATTGGGCGGGCAGCCGGGTGGCAGACTGCCGGAGAGAACGACCCAAGCCGAATCCTCAGCAAGGGTCGCGATTTTGCGCCGCAGCGCGGCTAGTTCAAGCGGCCCCACGGTCGGGCCGCTCTCAATTAGCTCGGTCTGCGTGCGGGCAGCCGGGTCGAGCACGGTTATGGCGAGACGGGTTTCCCCGTGTGCCGTTTCGATGAAATCGGCGTTTACGCCTTCCGCGCTCAAGCCGTCGATGAGCAGCCGTCCGGTGTGTCCGGCCACAAATCCGGTCGCTCGTACAGGCTGACCTAGTGTGCGAATGACACGAGCGGCATTCACGCCCTTGCCGCCTGGCACCGTCAGGCCGCCTTCAATGCGGTGGACGGCATTCAATCCAAAGCCTGCAACCGTGTAGATTTTATCTACTGCCGCGTTAAGTGTTACGGTGGTAATCACAAGGCATCACTCCTTAAGAAATCAGCTTTAAGCCCAATGCTGCGGCAAGAATCATGGCGATGAACAAAACACGCAGTACGCTTTTTTGCTCGCCATACAGGAACATGCCTGTAATCGTACTGCCGACGGTCCCAATGCCTGTCCATACGGCATAGGAAGTTCCCATAGGCAAACTATTCATGGCGTAGCTGAGCAGAGAGAAGCTAAGAATAAAGGATAAGATCATAAGTGCTAAAGCCTTCCACCCTTTGCCGACCGTAACTCCCTTCATGCCGATGACTCCAAGCACTTCCGAGCATCCCGCGATAACCAATGCAATCCAAGCCATTATGCACCACTCCCTTCCTGAGCGTCACGATCGGTAACTAACTTCAAGCCGATCACACCCGCTAGCAAAAGGGCGATTAACAGTGTTTTGGACCATTGAAACGGCTCCCCGAATAGCAGCATTTCACCTACGACGGTTCCCCCTGTCCCCAGTCCGGTAAATACAGCATACACCGTTCCTACAGGCAGACGCTTTGCAGCCTTCATGATTAAATAAAAGCTGGCCACCACAGCCAGCACAGTTACAGCCCAGGTGAGTACAGAATCTGCATGCTTCAAACCTGATACCCATACGACCTCAATCAGGCCTCCAACAAAAACGTAAATCCAACTGCGGTTCATGATGAATTTCTCCTCAATTCAGTATAATTTTACAATTACATTAACTTCACCTTTAACGAGGTGAAGTTAACGTAATTCCACGCCAAAAAATAGGCCATGCAGCGTTTAGCCTTCGGTGGTAGTTGGTGCTTCCGCTGTAAAGCAGCTCTACTATAATTCCATCCACCAGTGTCATGTAGCCTAAAGCCACATCCGCTGGCTCCATATGCCCAAAGGGTTCCCGATCCCGTACATTTCGGAGGCGACGAGTTAATTTTCGCTCCATTTGTTCCAGAAAAGGATTCACAATATTCAGTACCTCGTTATATAAAGATACAGGTGGAAAAAAGGAAAAACGAAGCATAAACTTGGCTGAGTTGTTGCCCTCATATTCCTGTTCCATCCAGAACAAGAAATTATGCAGTGTATGCTCCAGCGACTGTTCTTTGCGTTCCGTAAAGTATTCAAAAATACGTAAATTCTGCTCTTGAAACGCGTAACTTGCCACCTGCAAAAACAAATCCTCCTTACCCTGAAAATGCGCGTATATAGACGGTTTTCGGATTCCAACCTCGGCGGCAATACTGCTCAAGGATGCTCCCTCATACCCATTGGTGGCAAATTGGAAAAGAGCGGCCTTTCGAATCTCTTCCATTCCCATTATCATCACCTACCTAACGTTCGTTAGTTTATTTTCACATGAAAAAAAGTAAGTGTCAACCCATCGACATTTCGTTATGTACTCTGGATTTTTTTATTCAACATTTAAATAAAAAAGTGGGAAGAAATAAGGGGCTCATGTACAATATAATGAGGAATACCTGTTCAAATGCAGTCCATTGGAAGTGAGGTTAGTTATGAGGCGAAGCTTACTGGCCGTATTGATCGCGGCTATGGTGTTTATTATTTATTATTTTGGCTTGTTTAATTACATCGGCAAAAATGAAGGAACTGTCATCAGTATTTTTTCCACCCTGACAGTGATCTCCATCAGTCTGATTATTTTTACGGAGAATCGTAATCCCTCCACTACGATGTCCTGGATTTTGCTGCTGGCATTGCTGCCAGTCGTTGGACTTCCTCTCTATTTTCTGTTTGGGCAAAATGTATTCAAGCGTCGCAAGTATGATAAAAAGGCATTGCGTGACCAACAGGCTTACGACCGCATAGAAAAGGATGCTTTGCGAGTCAAACGGGATCTGACCTGCTTTACAGATGAGCAGCAGCAGTTGATGCGTTTGGCACGCAGACTGGCCCGCTCCCCGATTTATTTTGCGACCGAAACTCAAATTCTGAACAATGGAGATGAAACCTTCTCCACTTTGCTAGAAGAGCTGCGCAAGGCGCAGCATCATATCCATATGGAATATTACATTTTCCGTTCGGATGATATCGGTACCAGCATTCAGAAAATTTTGATTGAAAAGGCTAAAGCGGGTGTTAAGGTTCGGTTTATGTACGATGCGGTGGGCAGTATTCAGTTGTCAAAGTCATTTTTGAAAGAAATGAGAGATGCAGGAGTAGAGGTTGTTGCGTACGGCGGCGCTCGGATCTTGTTCTTCTCCAGCCGGGTAAACTATCGTAATCACCGTAAAATTGTAGTCATCGACGGTAATATCGGATTAATTGGTGGTCTAAATGTGGGAGATGAGTATCTCAGCCGCAACAAAGCCTACGGCTTTTGGCGTGATACGCATATGATTGTGAAGGGCGAAGCTGTGCGGACGTTGCAGCTTATATTTCTACAGGATTGGCTTCACATGACGGGTGAGTCGGTGCTCGATAGCGAATATCTGTCTCCCAGTATTGAACCCATTACAGACGGAGGCGTGCAGATTATTGCTAGCGGCCCGGATAATGAGCGGAGAGTGCTTAAAAATCTGTTTTTCTCCATGATCACGTCCGCCCGAAAATCAGTCTGGATTGCCACTCCTTATTTTATCCCGGATGAAGATATCCTGACTGCCTTACGGATGGCTGCCTTGTCCGGGTTGGACGTACGTATTCTGTTTCCCGCAAAACCGGATAAATGGCTACCTTTTCTCGCGTCTCATTCGTACTTCCAGTCGTTACTGGAGGTTGGAGTCAAGGTATATGAATATGAAAAAGGGTTCCTCCACTCCAAGCTCCTCATCATTGACGGGGAAGTTGCGACCATCGGGACAGCCAATATGGATATGCGTAGCTTTCATTTGAATTTTGAAGTTAACGCTCTGTTAATTCAAACGCACAGTGTGCAGCAGATGGTAACAGACTACGAACGAGATTTGCATTCTGCCAGTCTGATCGTACGCGAAGAATTCATGAAAAAACGTCTGTTCAAACGTTTGATGGAATCGCTCGCGCGGCTGCTTTCACCGCTGTTGTAGGTCATAAACGAATTCGCTACAGCACTATTCGGTAGTTAAAATGTAGTAAAGCCTAAAATATCCTGTAGACGGTATATAATATCTTTCCAAAATGTTGAATGATCCTCGTAAGCTGCTAGATCCAAGCTGTATTCAGCCCCCTGATTATTCCATAGCTTATCAAAATAGGCCGCAACCTGTCGGGTCAGCTTGCTGTCCGCCGGAGCGGCCACCCACAATTCATTTTCCAGATTCAAATCATCCAGATTACGGGGGGTCAGATTGGTAGAGCCACCCCAAATGATATGCTCTCCTTGCGCCTTGGCGATATAAATCAGTTTGGTATGGAATTGCTCATGGGTGGTATGATACCAGCGAATTTGAATGTTCCCGCCCGATTTATCGGACAACTCTTGGGCGACCGGACGATTGGGGATGCCGATTTTTTCCTGACCAAACGCGTTCTCATTGGGGTCCAGCAGTAATTGGATGTTTACACCGCGCGCAGAGGCATCCAGTAGGCTATTCAATACTTTGCGGTCAGCCAAATAAAACATGCCCATATGAATGCTGTCACCTTTCTTCGTCTGCGCAATGCCATCCAGAACTGAGGTGTACACCTTGCCCTCAGTTAGATACTTGATCCGATAGCTGTCCTTACTCGATGGAACTTTGGGTTCGGCCTGTGGTGTATAGGCAGGAAGCTGCCCACCGCCCGAAAAGTCCAACACCGCCTGTTCCGTTTGTAAAATGTCTCCGATGATGGGCCCCTTCACCTCCAGCGCTACATTGGAGTGGTAGGCGCTCGCGTCGTGCACATTGCCTGTAGAAATGAGCGCTGTCTGTTCGCTGACAACCAATTTTCGGTGATTGGCCTTGACGTTTAACAGCTTAAGATAGGAGCGAGCCGTAACATCAGGTCCGTCACTGGCCATCAGGTTGGGAATCCAGCCTGTGCCCTGCTGCCCGAACCACTGGAAAAAGGTACGCCACACCGCTGAATAGATGGGCGTGGAGTCCCGCAACGGGTCGACATCGGTCTGTACGACCTGAATTCCTACTTGCTTCATATTCTCCAACAAAGGATTGGGAGCAGAATTATAGTTGGTATTGACTTCATCTGTAATGAAAAAGATAGGCATATCAGGATGAGCATTCTTTTTGGCAATAAGATGATCGGTCATTTGTGCGCTAACTTGGGGGAAGTGCTGACCTTTATGCTTATAGTCGTTGAACAGAAACAGATCGATGACGATAAATTGCTCGGCTTCATCAATGATCCCGAGCATACGCTTCAAAATTTGTCCTTCATGCTGTGCAGTACTACCATCCCCGGTGGGATAGGTCAAATCCGTCCAGAAGTTTACCTCATGGGTTGAATACTCCTGGCTCTCATAAGAGACGAACGGAGGCAAGGGTTTATGGGTCTGATACAGCATGACGGCAATCAGCCAAAGGATAAGTACCAGAATGGCGATTTTAAGGGCACGGCCCTTATGCCTGGATTTTCTTTGATATTCCGGCTTAGAATGCAGCGGATCACGTGTAGTCATATGACGATCAACTCCTCAATTGGATGCTGCATTCCGTTTTACCGTGCCGGAACATGCAGTTTTATGATGGGATACTGTCAAGTTATTAACGCAAGTGTGCAGGATTGACGCGGATACTGAATGAAATGAAGGATGTTTTACTATTCGTTGAGGACATATGTCCTTTATAGAGAGTCTGCCCTATAATTTAATATATAGAAAAGTCATTTACATGGGGAGAATAACGATTTATGAGAGGAATCTTGTTTGCTTTTCTGGGAGGAGCGTGTATTACGCTACAAGGTGTAGCGAATACACGGATTAGTCAGGATATTGGTACATGGCAGGCTGCTGCTGTTACTCAGCTAATAGGGTTTATTTTGGCAGCATTAGTCTGGATGTTTACAAGGGATGGCAATGTGGCTGAAATGAAACAGGTGAAGCCAATGTATCTTTGGGGCGGTGCCTTTGCAGCTATTATTATATTTAGTGAAGTCACGGCGATCCAACATATTGGGGTTACGTTCACGATCTCGGCGTTGTTGATTGCGCAGTTGTGTTTAACCTTTCTGGTAGATATTAAGGGATGGTTCGGTATAGTGAAGCAAAAGATGAAGCTGCCACAATTTATAGGTATTGGTATGATGATCGCGGGTGTAATTATTCTGAAGCTTTAAAATAGAAATTTAACTTGTAAAGAAAGCTTAGAATGTAGAGATTGAAGGTGAGCTTAGGAATGAGAGAAATTCAGGATCAAGAGCAGCTAAAATATTTTTTGCAGCTGCATGAGTTGGAATCCATACTCTACGAGCCACTACATCCTTATTTGTCGTTGCATCGTTTGGAGCAAGGGGAAAAGCTCTGTTTACAGGGGGATCCCATTGAGCATCTATATATACTGGTGCAGGGCAAGGTCAAGATTTATACCAGTTCTACAGAAGGGAAAACCCTGATCCTTTGCTTCAAAACACCGATCGAGGTCATAGGAGATGTTGAATATATTCGGAATAGTCACGTCATCAACACGGTAGAGGCAGTGTCTCCGATCTATGTGATCGGTATTCACCACCAATGGATGAACAAATACGGCAGAGACTATGCTCCTTTGCTGCAATTTCTATTGGATGTTGTCACGCGAAAGTTTTGCCTGGACTCCGACTTTTCCAGTTTTAATCTCATGTATCCGGTGGAAGTCAGGCTGGCGAGCTACCTGCTATCGGTTTCTTTTGACGAATCGAATACGGCTTTTCATGAGGAATTACGTGCATCCAGTCTGGTAGATGTGGCGAATTTGATCGGAACCAGCTATAGACATCTCAACCGTGTTATTCGCAAAATGATTGAAGATGGATGGGTTGAACGGACAAAAGGCTATATTGTCATTCGGGACAGAAAAGGTTTGAGTGAACTGGCAGGACATAATATTTATGAATCATTGTAATAGGAGCATGTAGTAAAAAACAGAAGAATATCAAGGATCATCAAGGGAGAGTTAACATATGTTATTAGGAATTGTATTGGCGGTTATCGCAGGTGCCTTGGTCAGTCTGCAAACGATATTCAATAATAAGGTGAATGAACGGACAGGATCGTGGGCCACAACAACATTGGTGCTGGGCACAGGGTTCTTGGCTTCCTTACTCGGGAGTCTTATTTTTGAAGGGAAAAATACATTTGCTTTACAGCATATGCAGCCGTGGTACTGGTTCAGTGGCATGATTGGTGTCGGTGTTGTGTTCTGTCTGGTACAAGGAATGAAGCGACTTGGCCCGACCTATGCGATCTCCATTGTATTGACAGCGCAATTAGGGACCGCCCTGTTGTGGGATTCATTAGGATGGCTAGGATTAGAGAAAATTCCGTTTACCATTAACAAGCTGATCGGTGTATTGGTCATTATCGGTGGTATTCTTGTGTTTAAATTTGGACATTTTGCAGAAAAGCGGCAGCTCAATTAGGGCGGCTTTTCTGTAAAGTTTCCGAAATAACTGGTTTATTGCGTATTTTGAACATGATCTATGGGGGAGAAAAAATGTTCACGATCGTGTATATATTTTCCCATCCATGATACAATGAGAGTATCTTAAAATAGCCATTTTAAGGGCATACGATATTTGTATAAGAGACGATAAATAGATCGGTTACCGTGTTCGGGAACGGTCTTATTTGTGCTTCTTGAACTTGATACAATAAACAGAGTGACTTTGGATGAGGTGGAACATAGATGAGTAGTACAGAGAATAAAAAAGGAGCACCTGACGGCTTTAACAGATCCGGCTCTTTGTTGCCTGCCGCGCGGACAGGCGAACGGAAGATTGAGCACGTCCGCCTTTGTTTGCAAGAAGATGTGGCCGGACAAGGTATCACCAGCGGGCTGGAGCGGTATGTCTTTAAGCACTGCGCTCTGCCGGAGTTGCATTTTGACGAGGTTCGCCTGGATACTACTTTTTTAGGACAGGCTGTACGAACACCGTTGCTTATTAGCTCCATGACAGGCGGCAGCGCCGAGACAGGAGCAATTAATGAGCGGTTAGCAGAGACAGCGGAGAGACGCGGCTGGGCATTGGGCGTCGGTTCGGTACGGGCTGCGGTGGAAAGGGAGGAACTGGCTTCAACCTTTGCGGTTCGCCGTCTGGCACCCAGTATCCCGATCCTTGCCAATCTGGGTGCGGTGCAGCTGAACTACGGATTTGGCGTGGACGATTGTCGCCGTGCAGTGGAAATTGCCGGAGCAGATATGTTGGTGCTACATTTGAACGGATTGCAGGAGATTTTTCAACCTGAAGGGAATTTGGATTTTAGCGGTTTGCTTCAGCGCATTGAGGAGTTGTGCCGTCAGCTTTCAGTGCCTGTAGGAGTGAAGGAAGTAGGTTGGGGCATAGATGGCGAGACGGCGTCAAGACTGTATGATGCGGGTGCAGCCTTTATTGATGTCGCTGGTGCAGGCGGGACAAGCTGGAGCCAAGTGGAGAAATTTCGTAATCCTGATCCTGTGCGCCGTGCAGCGGCGGAGGCGTTTGCGGATTGGGGCAATTCGACCGCTGATTGTATCGTGGAGGTTAGAGCAGCCCAGCCTAATGGCACTCTGATTGGCAGCGGTGGACTGAAAAACGGTGTCGATGCTGCGAAGGCACTTGCTTTGGGCGCCGACATGGCAGGCTTCGGTCGCTCTTTGCTTGGCTCGGCGGTCACCTCCAGCGAGGCGTTGGAAGCGCGATTGGAGCAAGTAGAGCTGGAATTGCGCACAGTCATGTTTGGCATCGGAGTTGCTGGGATCGAAGGTCTTAAAGACACGACCAGACTAAGAAAGAAGGCGAACGGATGAGTGGATTCATTAAGTTGGTTCCGATGAACGCAGAGCAGTATGAACGCTTTGAGCAACGCTCACTCGCGGATTATGCGGAGGAGAAAATCCAGGCAGGCACGTGGACGGTGGAAGAGGCACCGGAACGGGCAAAGGAGAGCTTTGCAACATATTTGCCGCAAAGGCTAGACACGCCCCATGCTCACCTGTACATGCTTGAGTATTCAGCTAGTGCGGGTCAGGGCCGAGAGGAAGTGGGATATATCTGGTTCAATATTACAGAAGGTACGCAGGGCAAAGAGGCCTTTTTGCTGGATATTCTCGTTTACGATTCATATCAGGGGCAAGGCCTGGGTACGTTGACGATGCAGGCGTTGGAACAAGAAGCTCGGAAGCTGGGTGCGGTTCGCATCGGTCTGCATGTATTTGGGCATAATGAGCGGGCTTTACATGTATATCGCAAGTCTGGTTATCGGGTTACGGATATCCAGATGAGCAAGGAAATCTAAATAAAGAAATCTAAATAGGGATGCAGCAAAACCCTAAATTCACAGTCATATGCTTGCCGCATGTATAGGTTCTCCTATATAATGTGGGTTGGTAAACTAACAGATGGTATAACGCATATTTTATATAAACGGGAGTTGTTCTGATTATGGCTTTAAAAGCGGGGATTGTGGGCTTGCCGAACGTGGGCAAATCAACACTTTTTAACGCAATAACGCAGGCGGGTGCGGAATCCGCAAACTATCCATTTTGTACGATTGACCCCAATGTAGGCGTCGTTGAAGTACCAGACGAGCGGCTGGATAAGCTGACCGAACTGGTTGTGCCGAATAAAACGGTGCCAACGGCATTTGAATTTGTTGATATTGCAGGACTTGTGCGCGGTGCGAGCAAGGGCGAGGGTCTGGGTAACAAATTTCTGGCTCATATTCGTGAAGTGGATGCGATTGTACATGTGGTACGTTGCTTTGAAGATGAGAACATTACCCATGTGGACGGCAAAATTGACCCGATCAGCGACATTCAGACCATTAATTTGGAACTGATTCTGGCGGATATCGAAAGTGTAGACAAGCGTATTGAACGTTCCCGCAAAAACATGAAGGGTGGCAACAAGCAGTACACCCAAGAGGTAGAAGTGCTGGAGCGGATCAAGGAATCGCTGTATGCTGATAAACCTGCGCGTAGCTTAGAATTAACGGATGAAGAACGGTTGATTGTACGCGATCTTCATTTGCTTACGATGAAGCCTGTACTGTACGCTGCAAATGTCAGCGAAGATGGCGTAACGGAAGCCGACAGCAATCCATATGTGCAACAGGTACGCGATTTTGCCGTAGCGGAAAATGCAGAAGTGGTACCGATCAGCGCCAAAGTAGAATCTGAAATCGCTGAGCTGGAAGGCGAAGACAAGGCGATGTTCCTTGAGGAGCTGGGATTAGCTGAATCCGGATTGAACCGTCTGATTAAAGCGGCTTACCGCTTGTTGGGACTGTATACGTATTTCACAGCAGGTGTACAGGAAGTACGCGCTTGGACGATTCATAAAGGAACGAAAGCACCGGGTGCTGCGGGCGTAATCCATACGGATTTTGAACGCGGATTTATTCGTGCCGAGGTTGTATCCTACAATGATTTGGTCGCTGCTGGTTCGATGAACGGGGCCAAGGAACGTGGTCAGCTTCGTCTGGAAGGTAAGGAATATGTAGTGCAGGACGGAGACGTTATGCATTTCCGTTTTAATGTTTAATATATAATTTCCAGAATACAATACCTGATTCGGATATATAAAAGACGATGACTTAATGTATGTGTGTTCTGAAAAGTGCTAGATTACGTGGTCGCTGCCTATATTAGGGCGGCGACTTTTTTATTGTATTGCTGTTGTGTGGATTTTTGCAAAATCCTAAATTAGTCAGTATTTCTTGTAGCTAATTCATGAATTAGTTGGTATAATAAAGAGCTGTAGCCAGTGAAATTGAAGCTGGTTTCATATTAATTTAACTGAAGAGGTGAATCGCTTGTTGGACCGATTGCAATCATTGGCGGACCGCTACGATAAACTGAGCGAACTGCTCTGCGATCCGGATGTAGCGAACGATAGCAAAAAACTTAGAGATTATTCCAAAGAACAGTCTGATTTACAGCCTGCTTATGAAGCATATACCGAATATAAAAATGTCGTTGAAGAGCTGGAAGCTGCAAAAACCATGCAGGGTGAAAAGCTGGACGACGAGATGCGTGAAATGGTCAAAATGGAGATTGAAGAACTGAGTGTTCGCAAGCGGGAGCTGGATGAAAAAATCCGTATTTTGCTGCTGCCAAAGGACCCGAATGATGATAAGAACGTTATTATTGAGATTCGTGGTGCAGCAGGTGGTGACGAAGCGGCACTGTTCGCAGCTGACTTGTATCGGATGTATACTCGTTATGCCGATACCCAAGGCTGGCGTGTAGAGCTGATGGACGCGAACATGAATGATCTCGGGGGCTTTAAAGAGGTTATTTTCATGATTAACGGTCGTGGTGCATACAGCAAAATGAAATTCGAAAGCGGCGCACACCGCGTACAGCGGATTCCGACGACGGAATCAGGTGGGCGTATTCATACGTCGACATCTACAGTATCCGTTATGCCTGAGGCCGAAGAAGTGGATATTGAAATTTCCGATAAGGATATTCGCGTGGATACGTTCTGTTCCAGCGGTGCAGGCGGACAGTCCGTTAATACGACCAAGTCGGCGGTGCGTGTAACGCATATGCCAACAGGTATTATGGCAACCTGTCAGGACGGAAAATCCCAGAACTCCAATAAGGAGAAGGCGCTGCAAGTTTTGCGTGCCCGTATTTCGGATATGTTGCGTCAGGAAGAGGAAGCCAAATATGCAGGCGAGCGTAAGAGCAAAGTAGGTACTGGAGACCGCAGTGAGCGTATACGTACCTACAATTTCCCGCAAAGCCGTGTAACGGATCATCGTATTGGCCTAACTATGCATAAGTTGGACCAGGTGATGAACGGGGAGATCGAAGAAATCGTATCGGCGCTCACGATTGCAGAGCAGGCTGATTTGATGGAACAAGAGGTTTAAGTTTTGGGGAACGAACGCGATTGTGTGTATCGGATGTCGCCGGAACGGAACATGAGTGTCAGAGAAGCCTTAGTTGAGGCTTCTTCTTTTTTAGGAAGCTGTGGCGTTCTGGAGCCGCAGCATAATGCCCGTTTGCTGCTGGAGCATGTGCTCGGGTTGGAAGGTACGGCGTTTTACGCCGCTTTGGGTGATCCGTTCCCTTCCACCGCCAAGGAGGCGTGGGAACGGATCATAGCCCGTAAAGCTGCGGGTGAACCGGCGCAGTATATTATCGGACGGCAGGAATTTTATGGCCGCCCGTTCTTGGTTTCGCCATCGGTGCTGATTCCACGCCCCGAGACAGAACTGCTCGTCGAGGCGATACTCCAGCACGGCGATCGGCTGTGGCCAAGCGGCGCTCCGCAGGCGCTCGACATCGGCGCGGGCAGCGGTGCGATTGCCGTGACGCTGGCGGCTGAGCGACCGAGCTGGCGCGTGGCGGCAGGGGATATTTCGGCTGCCGCGTTAAAAGTTGCGGCTCATAACGCCGCTGCGAACGGCGCAGTCGTAGAATTCCGCGAGGGCGATCTGCTGACGCCATTTGCGGGAACGGCGGTGGACATTCTCGTGTCCAACCCGCCGTACATCCCGGCTGCTGACATCGCTGGCTTACAGCCAGAGGTACGCGACCATGAGCCGCGGATGGCGTTGGATGGTGGTCCTGACGGGCTCGGCCCGTATCGGGCAATGCTGGAGCAGCTCGGACTCCTTCAGGCTCCGCCCCGGCTAATCGGGTTTGAGCTGGGGATGGGACAGGCCAGAGACGTGGCTGGCCTGCTGGAACAGGCAGGTCATTGGAAGAACATTATAATCGTTCCTGACCTTGCAGGGATCGAACGACATGTCCTAGGCGTCTCGGAGTAGTGCTGCATTTTCTTTTTGCGAGTCTTTCCTTTAGAATAAGAGGGGTATGACCGAGAAACGGCTCAGGGGGAAATCATGCTTCAGAAATTGAAAAAAATTGACGGTCCGGTTATCTTTATTCTGGTTTTGCTCATGGCGATTAGTATCATAACGGTATACAGCGCAGGTAGGGGCCCTACGAACTTGGCAGAGCACGGCAATGACTACCAGAAGATGATCGGGTATTATATATTGGGTTTTGTGGCGATCTTGGGTTTAGCGATGGTCGATTTTCGGATATTCATTAAAAAAGCCCTGTACGTATATGGAGGCGGAATATTCCTGTTGGGTCTCGGATTTTTTGGCGGGACGGTTAACAACTCTCAGGGCTTTTTGAAAATTGGTGGCTTGAATCTTCAGCCTGCTGAGGTATTCAAGCTGGTCCTTATCATTTTTCTGACTTATATGCTGATCAAAAAGCGCAAGAGCAAGCTGTATTTTATTCAGGATGTTCTTCCAGTGGCTCTGGTGAGCTTTGTCCCGTTTGCCATGGTTATGGCACAAAATGACTTGGGTAATGCGCTCGGTTACATTGTCATCGTCATTGGTATGCTATGGATTGGTAATGTGAAGGCATCCCATGCGTTAATCGGATTCATCGTATTTGCAGTCGCCGTTGGCGGCGGGATCAAAGCTTATATTTCGTTTCACGATGAGATTGATTCCTTTATGAAGGGGATTGGCCGTAGTCACTGGGTTGAGCGTTTGGACCCTTGGTTGGTACCGGAAGAGGCAACCGCGAAGGCGTCTTATCATACCAAAAATGCCAAGCTGGCGATAGCCTCTGGCGGGATGATGGGCAAGGGCTTTTTGCAAGGAACCTCGGTACAGTCCGGGCGTGTTCCTTATACGTACGCGGATTCTATTTTTGTGGTCGTAGCGGAGGAATTTGGCTTTGTAGGCTCTTCAGTGCTGCTATTGTTATATTTTATTTTGATTCACCGCATGATCCTGATTTCGCTGGAATGCCGGGATCGCGCCGGACCGTATATTATTGTCGGGATTGTGTCCATGTTGCTGTACCAGATTTTTGAGAATATTGGTGCGTTTCTGGGCATTATGCCGCTTACGGGGATTACGCTCCCGTTCATAAGTTATGGTGGTACCTCGTTGCTTATTAACATGGCTAGTATCGGCTTGGTTATGAGTATTAAGGTGCACGGCCAAGAGCTGGAGGACGATCTGCCGCAGCCTTCCAGAGTAAGCTTGACGAAGGCGAAAAAAGCCTAGTGCAGGTGGATTTGGCTTGAAACTGATTGGCATTTGTGTGAGTTGAAACGGTGCAACGAAAGAGTCCAGATTGTGAAATCTGGGCTTTTTTATATGCCTCGGTGAGGGTCAGAAGCTTGGTGTAGCATGATTTGAGGGTGTATTGAAGAAAATCTGTAAAGTGTTCCTGAATCTTTTATAAGATTCATAGGTTTAGACTCTCCCAAACCGGACAGACTGATAGACATGATAGAGTTTGGGTTTGGGGGAGACGAAGATGAACAATTGGATCAAGCAAGCTGCAATGATACTATTTTGTATTTCGATATTAATGATGTCTTGGGAAGGTCAAAAGACGGATGCTGCTATGACCACTGGAACAAGAGGAACCTTAGCATCAGGAGTAGCTACAACAGGGCTGAATGTGATTCCACATGACTCCATTCGACTGCGTATTTTGGCCAACTCGGATCGTCCGGAGGATCAGCTGGTTAAACGCGAAATACGGGACGCTATTGTACAGCAGATGAATGCCTGGGTGGGTGAGCTGGAAAACCCGCAAAGCTTAGATCAAGCTAGATCATTGATTGGTGCTCATTTACCTGAAATTGACCGTTTGGTAGGTACGGAACTGGCTCGTCGCGGCATTGCATATGATCATCAGGTGGAACTGGCGAGCGTACCTTTCCCGACGAAAATGTACGGTGGTCTGGTCTACCCAGCAGGGAATTATGAAGCGCTTCGGGTTACGCTGGGGCAAGGAAAAGGGCAAAATTGGTGGTGCGTGCTGTTTCCTCCGTTGTGCTTTATTGATGCAGGCAGTGGGGAAGCAGCGGCACAAACGGTATCAGCAAAAACGGATCACGGAGAAAGTCGGACGAATGCCGCTGACAAGGAGCCGGAAGTACGTTTTTTTCTGTGGGATGCACTTGCGGGACTGTGTAGCTGGGTGAGTGGCTTGTTTGCCTAAACGTTGAGGAGTGTAAGTTTCCCCATATGCTATAATGGAACTTACGATAGATATACACATGGCAGAGCCAATGAACTGATCTTTCAAAGTAGCCTTATAGGATCAGAAGAAATCACTGGCCTGTATATGACAATAAGATATGGGATGATCTGATATGAGCGATAAATCGAATCAAATGCAAGACTTGCGCGGAGATTTTGTGCAAAAGGAAAAATCGGAGCAAAAGCTGGACGAACAGGAAAATTGCGAGCTGAAGCAGGCATTGAAGTCTTCCCATACCCAATGGTGGGATGTAAGATGTTTGGTTCCTGTGAGCAACACTGACGGGGATGTTTCTGACGAAATTTGGGATGAACAGACTCGGATCGCGGCGGAAAAGGGCATACGCGAGGCCGCCTTACTTCTCCAAGCTGGAGAGACGGTAGCCTTTCCTACGGAGACCGTGTACGGCCTGGGGGCCGATGCACGTAGTACAAAAGCGGTGGAGACGGTATTTGCTGCCAAAGGACGCCCTTCCGATAACCCGCTCATTGTACATATTTCTGATGCTGATCAATTAGAGGGGTTGGTAGCAGAAATAAACGATACAGCCCGGGCGCTTATGAATATGTTCTGGCCGGGACCGCTGACTCTCGTATTGCCAGTGGTGCCGCAGGCACTGTCATCGCGTGTGACAGCTGGGCTGGATACAGTCGGTGTGCGCATGCCGGATCATCCGATAGCGCTTCGTTTGATCGCTGAAGCGGGTTGTCCACTGGCTGCGCCAAGCGCCAACCGGTCGGGAAGGCCCAGTCCCACCCTTGCACAGCATGTGCGAGAGGATCTGGAGGGCCGCATTGGCGGCATTTTGGACGGAGGTCCCACAGGGGTGGGGCTGGAGTCCACGGTGGTGCAGGCGGGTGACGACGGAACCGTCACCATCCTGCGCCCCGGCGGCGTGACGGCTGAGCAGCTCGCTGCGGTTGCTCGCGCCGTCGTGCTGGACCCGGCGTTGACTGTTACGCCCGGGGAAGACGCGGACAGCCCGGCGCCGCGCTCGCCGGGCATGAAGTACACGCACTACGCGCCGCGAGGCCGCTTGAGCGTGGTACAAGGCCCGTCGTCCGTTGAGGTGACGGGCTGGATTCGCGCCGCGCTGGCGGAGGCTTCCGCGCGCGGGGAGCGCACGGCAGTGCTCGCGTTCGACGAGCATGCCGCCGGCTACGCCGGAGAACGCGTCTACACGCTAGGCAAGCTGGACGCGCTCCATGAGGCGGCGCAGCGCCTGTACGGCGTGCTGCGCCGCTGCGACGAGGACGGCGTCACCTACATTTTGTCGGAATCCTGTCCGCCGAAAGGATTGGGAGACGCCGTCATGAACCGCCTGCTTAAAGCGGCAGGTCACCGAATCGTCCGCTTGTAGCTTCTGTCGAATCAGAGCCTCTTATATTAAATTTTCCTCCCTCCTCGTCTCGGTATTGGGTACTTTCAGTACATGCTTGTACTGATTTGCCCCTTGTCCGCATAACGTGTACAAGAACAGACGGATAATGGAGGGATGGAGTATGCTGGCAGCCTCTGCCCATGCCGGGCAGGTTGTAACGATTCTGATCATGGCGGTAGCGCTAGGAATGGATGCGTTATCGCTGGGCGTAGGGATCGGCATGAAGGGGATACGCCTGCGAGACGTGCTGCGCATCAGTACTGTCATTGGCTTTTTTCATATTCTGATGCCATTACTGGGAATGTTCACAGGCCATTATATGAGTTCTTTATTAGGTCATGTGACGGCCTACTTCGCAGGGGGTCTACTCATCCTTTTGGGCGGGCATATGGTGTATAATTCCTTTAAAGGGGACGGCGTACAGGTATTGGATCATCGTTCGCCTTTAGGCCTTTTGCTGTTTGCACTTGGGGTGAGCGTTGACTCATTTTCTGTAGGAGTGTCACTAGGTATGTTCCAGAGTGATCTGGTGCTGTCCGTTCTGGCGTTTGGTTTTTGCGGGGGAGCAATGGCGATGCTGGGCCTGCTGCTGGGTCGCAAGGTCAGCCGTAATCTAGGAGATTATGGGGAAGCAGTGGGTGGTGCCATTTTGTTGGCATTCGGCTTTATGTTTATGTTTTGATTTTAGCGTAGACAGTGTAAAATAAGTGCAGGGTTAAAGTAAGGGATTAGGATTATAGTAATCCTCTGTTTATATATTTTTTAACATACGGGGGGTGAAAACGTTGAAGAATATCTTATTTGTATGCACAGGGAATACCTGTCGTAGTCCAATGGCTGAAGGGATGCTGCGTAAGTTGGCTGCTGAGCATGGACTAGAACTGGAAGTGCGTTCTGCGGGAGTGGCAGCGATGGAAGGCACGCCGATATCCCGACATGCAGAGGCGGTTCTACGTGATCACGATATATCCGATCAGATCACTTCAACCCCTTTGAGCGACGGGCTTGCCGGGTGGGCACATCTGATCTTAACCTTGACGCAAGGGCATAAACAGCACGTAATTCAGCGCTTTCCCCAAACGGCGGGCAAAGTATTTACGCTTAAGGAATATGTGGAGAACCGGGATGCGGTGTTGAATGATGTACAGGAGTTGGATGGTTTATATGCTTCACAGCAGTTGATGGCTTCACTCGGACAAGAGCTATCGGCGCAGGAGCGTGAACGAATGATTGAATTACACCAACGGATTCCGGGCTTTGATATTTCAGATCCGTTTGGCGGTTCGCGAGAAGACTACGATGTCACAGCTGCAGAAATCCGTACGGCGCTGCACAAGCTGCTGGACAAGCTAAAGGCTTCTTCCGAATAAAATTGGTATTACTCATCTGTTTTGTACGGAATCTGTTGATTTTCGGCGGTTAATCCGTTAAGATAAGGTGGAAAAATGAGAATCCGATGTAACTGGCGACAAAAGTGGGATTAACCACGATGGAGCATCGGATATACGGCCGGTCGCCTGGGCAAAAGAGCAATTCCACATAGGTGTGGACTGCTCTTTTTTTCATATACAAGTTGAGCCAGATTGTTAGCTGAGAGTTGATTCCTTTAAAGGTTCTTCCATTTTTTCTGCTCGAAATCTGAAACATCGGCTATAATATAGTCAGATTGTGATCAGGAGAGAGTGTGTTGAACTTGGGGCATGAGACCGTGCCTAGTCTCTGAGAGACTGTTCAACCAAAGGAGGTTCCAATAGTGGGACAATTGGATCATGAGATTTCGCTGGAAGCACAGACCACTTCTGTTGTGCGGGAAATCGCAGAAGCAGCCAGTCTCAAGGCTGGCCGCCTGCTGGTTATTGGTGTTAGCACAAGTGAAGTGGCTGGAAGTCGGATTGGTACGGCGGGAGCGCTCGATGTGGCTCAGCAACTGTTGTCTGGAGTAGAGTCCGTTCGCAGGGAGTATGGCTTTGATGTGGCGTTTCAATGCTGTGAGCATTTAAACCGAGCGCTGGTCGTTGAACGGGCTGTGCTGGAGCGACTGGGACTGACGGAGGTTGCAGCTGTTCCTGTTCGTACAGCAGGAGGCTCTATGGCCACCGTCGCCTATCGTTCTATGAGCGACGCGTGTTTGGCGGCGAACGTGCAGGCTCATGCCGGGATAGACATCGGCGAAACGCTGATTGGCATGCATCTGCGATCGATTGCTGTTCCGTTTCGCCCAAGCCTTCGCTGGATTGGCGAAGCACGTGTGACAGCGGCGTTCACCCGTCCTCCACTTATTGGCGGACAACGGGCGGTGTACAGTCTGGAGCAAGAAGTCGGCGGAAACTGCGATTAGCATTTGGCATGGCGGCATGTTTGTACTAATCTTTTTTGCATTGATGATGAGGTACCCAACAGAGGAGCAGGCGTTTGCTTGTATACCCAACAATTGACTATGGAGAGGGAGTAATCAATCATGATGGAACACCTGCGTAAAAGTGACCCGGCAGTGATGGAAGCAATGGGACTTGAACTGAAACGACAACGCCACAATATCGAGCTAATCGCATCCGAGAACATTGTCAGTGAAGCAGTAATGGAAGCCATGGGCTCCGTGCTGACGAATAAATATGCTGAAGGTTATCCGAACAAACGCTACTATGGTGGCTGTGAGCATGTAGATATCGTTGAAGACATCGCACGTGACCGCGCAAAAGAATTGTTCGGCGCCGAGCATGCTAACGTGCAGCCTCACTCTGGAGCACAAGCCAACATGGCGGTGTATCTGGCAGCTCTCAAACCTGGAGATACTGTACTGGGTATGAATCTGGCGCATGGTGGCCATTTAACACACGGAAGTCCGGTTAACGCTTCCGGCTTGTTGTATAACTTTGCTGCTTACGGTGTACGCGAAGACAACTTCCGCATCGACTACGATGAAGTGCGCAAGGCAGCCTTTAAGCACCGCCCTCGTCTGATTGTAGCTGGCGCGAGTGCATATCCGCGTACTATTGATTTTGAAGCTTTTGCTTCCATTGCCAATGATGTAGGTGCTTTGTTCATGGTGGATATGGCACATATCGCAGGTCTCGTGGCAGCGGGAATTCACCCAAGTCCAGTTCCGCATGCCCAATTTGTAACAACAACAACACACAAAACGCTGCGTGGTCCGCGCGGGGGTCTGATTCTGACTCGCAAAGCATGGGCGCAAGCGATTGATAAAGCTATTTTCCCTGGTACTCAAGGGGGGCCACTGATGCATGTGATCGCGTCCAAAGCGGTTGCTTTGGGTGAAGCGCTCCAGCCATCGTTCAAAACCTATGCGCAAAACGTAGTTCGCAACGCACAGGTGCTGGCTGAAACACTGTTGGCTGAAGGGATTAACATTGTATCCGGTGGTACGGATAACCATCTGATGCTGTTGGATACGCGCAATTTGAATATCACAGGTAAAGAAGCAGAGCATGTATTGGATTCGGTGGGCATCACGGTCAATAAAAATGCGATTCCTTTTGACCCGACCAGTCCATTCGTAACAAGCGGAATTCGTATTGGTACACCTGCTGCAACATCTCGTGGTATGGATGAAGAGGCTATGGTCAAAATCGGTAAAATCATTGCCGAAACCCTTAAAAACCCGAAAGATGATACTGTATTGTCCAAAGCAAGCCAAGCGGTTGGCGAGTTGACAGACAAGTTCCCGATTTATCCAGGAACTCAATACTAATTCATCGACATTCATAATTTTTATGTTATAGGCTGTTTTCCTTCCGTAAGCCGGAGGAGAACAGTCTTTTTTTGCTTCCGAACGACTCGAAACATACATTTTTGGGTAATAAGCGATTACAGTAAGGGTTTATGCGCGCTATCCTTCATGATCTACGACAAAGGAGTGATTGCATTGAGTCAAAGAAAATCCGCGCAATTATTGCAGCAGCTCGTATTTGTGGGACCGATGGCGTTGTTTTTCGTCTTGATTATGGTCATTCCGTTCCTGCTGGGGCTGTATTATTCCATGACGAACTGGGATGGAGTATCTGAAAATATCCGATGGCTCGGGCTAGGGAATTACGTTCATATTTTTAGGGACGATCCAGATTTCCGTAATGCGTTCTGGTTTACGGTTCGGTTTACCGTATGTGGTGTCATTCTGACGAACCTGATTGGCTTTTTCCTAGCCTATGCACTTACCAAACCGTTGCGTACCCGTAATGCACTGCGAACTGTATTTTTTATGCCCAATATGATTGGCGGCTTGCTGCTCGGCTTCATCTGGCAATTTATATTTGTACGCGGCTTTTCTGCGGTAGGGGAGGCAACAGGGCTTTCCTTTTTTAAACTGCCGTGGCTGGGTGATGGGCCAACTGCTTTTTGGGGAACTGTCATTGTGTTTGTATGGCAATATGCAGGTTATCTCATGGTTATTTACATATCTTCGTTAAATAATGTCCCGTCTGCCCTGATTGAATCGGCTCAAATTGACGGCGCGGGCCGAAGACAGATTTTGCGTCATATTGTAGTGCCACTTATTATGCCAGCGGTGACCGTCTGCTTGTTCCTGGCGATATCCTGGTCCTTTAAAGTATTTGAATTGAATTTGGCTCTCACCAAGGGGGGACCTTTCAAGTCGACAGAGTCTGTAGCGTTGGACATATATAATGAAGCGTTTACAAATAATCGACTTGGATTGGGAACTGCCAAGGCTATGATTTTCTTCGTGGTCGTTGCGATCATTACCAGCATTCAGGTGCGTCTCACGAAGAAAAAGGAGGTCGAAATGTAATGGAAAAAACGTCAAACTACCGTTTGGGCACATGGGTTGCTGAAATATTGCTTATTGTGATCGGGTTAATTTTTCTGGTTCCATTCTATTTTTTGCTCGTAAACTCCGTTAAATCCTTTGGTGACATTTTGGCCCATTCCGCTTCGTGGCCGACAACCTTCCGTTTTGAAAACTATGCTAACGCCTGGAATAAAATAAACTTTCCCACAGCACTGGGGAATTCACTGATTGTCACGATCGTCAGTAATGCGCTTTTGCTGCTCATCAGCTCGATGGCCGCTTACCAGATGGTTCGGCATGACACTCGTTTTAACCGGTTCCTGTTCGGTTTGCTTGTGGCTGCGATGGTAGTTCCCTTTCAATCGATTATGTTGCCGCTTATGGAAGTGTCCAACGTATTGAGCTTGAACAACAGTATACCGGGACTGATCTTATGTTATCTGGGTTTTGGAGCGCCTTTATCCGTTTTTCTTTTTCATGGCTTTATTAAAACGGTACCTATTGAGATCGAGCAGGCGGCAAGGGTGGACGGTTCATCCCGGTACGGGGTGTTCTTTCGCATCGTTTGTCCACTGCTGCTGCCTATGTTCGTAACCGTGCTTATCTTGAATACCTTATGGATCTGGAATGACTATCTGTTGCCTTCGCTCATTTTGAATGATCCTGAGCTGCGTACCATTCCGATTGCAACCTATATGTTGTTTGGTCAGTACACCAAGCAATGGGACTTGGCGCTGCCAGCACTGGTGTTGGGAATCACGCCAATTGTTGTGTTTTTTCTGGTGATGCAAAAATACATCGTTTCTGGCATTGCAGCCGGCGCGGTCAAAGGCTGATGGGAGGGATAATCGATGAAAAAAACAGCGTTACTTGTCATCTCCTTGATGGTGCTGCTCGCATGTACACTTGCAGGTTGTGGAAATACGAAGGCTCAACAGAGTGAGACGAAAACGATACACATTTATCAATTCAAAGTAGAGATTTCGGAACCACTAAATAAGCTGAAGGCAGAATATGAAAAAACGCACCCTGGCATCAAGCTGGATATCCAATCTGTCGGTGGTGGTACGGACTACGGTGCTTCGTTGAAGGCTAAATTCGCATCAGGCGATCAGCCGGACATTTTTACAAATGAGGGCTACCAGGACCGCGATACGTGGTTGGAGTACTTGGAGGATTTGTCGGATCAGCCATGGGTGAAGGATCTGGACGATTTCGCTCGTAAGCCGATGACGGTTAACGGTAAGATTTATGGACAGCCTATGAACCTAGAAGGATTTGGTTTTGTTTATAACAAGGATTTGTTCAAAAAAGCGGGCATAACCAAACTACCTCAGACGATAGATGAACTGGAGGAAGCAGCCAAGCGACTGAAAGCGGCAGGGATTATACCTTTTGCTAACGGGTATGCGGAATGGTGGGTTCTGGGGAACCATTTTATCAATATCCCGTTTGCCAGACAGCCGAACCCGGAAAGTTATGTTGAGGACTTAAACAAAGGAGCGGCTCGCATCCCTGGTAACCCCGTGTTCGATCAGTGGGTGAAGTTGCTTGACCTGACTATAAAATATGGGAACCGCAATCCGCTCACGACGGATTACAATACACAAGTGACACTGTTTTCCACAGGTAAGGCTGCTATGATGCACCAGGGGAACTGGACGCAGCCACAAATGGATGGAATTAATCCTAACTTGAATTTGGGTATTCTGCCTGCGCCTATAGACAATGATCCCTCCACAGGAGGTAGACTCGCGGTGGGAGTAGCCTCGAACTGGGTGGTCAACAAAAATTCGCCTGTGAAGCAGGAGGCAAAAGAATTTCTCAATTGGTTGGTCACATCAGAAACAGGCAAGCATTATATCACCAAGGAATTTAAGTTTGTTCCCGCCTTCAAAAGTATTACGTCCAGCGACGAGACGACAGGCGATCTAGGTGCAGAAATATCTCGGCATGTGAGGGAAGGCAAGATATGGAGTTGGAACTTCCAACGCTTTCCGAAGGGGCTGAATCAGGATTTAAGCAGCAGTATGCAAGCCTATATTGCAGGGGTTATCACAAAGGATGAAATGCTTCAACAATTTCAGGGGGCATGGGACAATTTGAAGTATAGATAAAAGAATACCTCTGCATGAGGATGCAAAGGCTATAGCTCGGGCAGGAAGTATAAAGCCTTAAGGCTTTGGCGGTCAAGGGCCGCCAGAGCCTTTTTGTTGTGTTTTTATGTGATGAAAGTCACACGTAAAGCGGTCCTATTCATTATTTTACATGTCATATCTTTCCCTTGACAAAAGGTTACGGTGGCAGGTGTTAAATCAATCAAGGGAATGTTATAATAAACAGGATTTACAGGCACGCATTGCATCTGTGCTTATTTGGTTTGTACAAATAGGTTACATAGATCCTTTCGAATCAGGATGTTCGATATGCTGGTGCGGAAGAACGTGACGATAATACCGGAGGGAATATATTATGGCAAAACTGGTGGTTTGCGATCACCCTTTGATCCAACACAAACTTACATTTATCCGCGATGTGCGGACCAACACCAAGGATTTCCGCGAGCTGGTGGATGAAGTAGCAACATTGATGGCTTATGAAATTACACGGGATATCCCGCTGGAAAGCATTACGGTGCAGACACCGGTTGCTGAGACAGAAGGTAAAGTGATTTCCGGACGTATGCTGGGTCTTATTCCGATTCTGCGTGCAGGCTTGGGTATGCTGGATGGCGTAGTAAAGCTGCTGCCTGCAGCAAAGGTAGGTCATGTGGGACTGTTCCGCGATCCTGAGACACTGCAACCCGTAGAATACTATACGAAGCTGCCTACAGATGTAACTGAGCGCGAATTGATCGTGATTGATCCGATGCTTGCAACGGGTGGCTCTGCAATTGCGGCGATTGATGTGTTGAAAAAGAGAGGCTGCACTCAAATTAAAATGATGAATCTGATTGCTGCTCCTGAAGGAGTCAAAGCTGTGCAGGATGCACATCCTGATGTAGACATCTATGTCGCTGCACTGGACGAGCGTCTGGATGATCATGGATATATCATTCCGGGTCTTGGTGACGCGGGAGACCGCTTGTACGGAACCAAGTAGACTGCCTTTGGCGGTTCGGCAAAATCTATGGACGTTATGACAGGTCGTTTTTCTGAATAATGGAAGACCTGTGAAGCGGACATTTATTATGAAAAGGGGTTCAACAGAAAATGTCTAAAATCAAAGTGATGACAATTTTCGGTGTGCGTCCGGAAGCGATTAAGATGGCTCCTCTCATTTTGGAGCTTCAGCGCCATCCGGAGCATATCGAGTCCATGGTATGCGTTACAGCTCAACATCGCCAGATGCTTGATCAGGTTCTGGAAGTTTTCAATATTCACCCTGACTATGATCTGGACGTAATGAAGGATCGCCAGACACTAAATGAAATCTCCATGCGGGTACTTCAAGGTCTGGAACCTGTATTGCGTGAGGCCAAGCCCGATATCGTGTTGGTTCACGGCGATACGCTGACCACTTTCCTCGCCAGCTATGCAGCCTTTATGCAGCAGATTGAAGTAGGGCATGTGGAAGCGGGTTTGCGGACGTGGAACAAGCTTTCTCCATATCCTGAAGAAATGAACCGTCAGCTTACAGGCGTACTGTCTGATCTGCATTTCTCGCCTACTTCTTTATCGGCTGGAAATTTGCGGAAGGAAAATAAGCCTGAATCGCGAATATATGTTACAGGCAATACAGTAACTGACGTATTTCAGTATACGGTTCGCCAAGATTACGAGCACCCTGTACTGGACTGGGCTCAGGGCAAACGCCTGATTCTTATGACAGCACATCGTCGGGAATCCCAAGGGGAACCGCATCGTCAGATTTTTAATGCAGTTAAGCGCATTGCAGATGAGTTTGAGGATATCGCTATTGTTTATCCGGTTCATCCGAGTCCGGCTGTGAAGGAACCTGCATTTGAGATTTTAGGCAACCATCCGCGTATTAAGCTGATTGATCCGCTGGATGTCGTGGATCTGCACAATTTTTACCCACATACACATCTGATCCTTACGGATTCCGGTGGGCTTCAGGAAGAAGCGCCTTCGTTCGGAGTACCTGTTCTGGTGCTGCGTGATACGACTGAAAGACCGGAGGGAATTGAAGCGGGCACCTTGGAACTGGTGGGTACGAGCGAAGAGAACGTGTACAATCGGACCAAGGCACTTTTGACAGATTCCGCGTTGTACGATTCTATGAGTCAGGCAGCGAATCCTTACGGCGATGGAAAAGCATCAGTAAGAATTGTCAATGCGATTTTGCACCATTATGGCGTTCAATCCGAACGTCCTGAAGAATTTCACACAATGTTCACAAAAGGTGTTCGTCCGATATAATTATTCTTTACAAGGCAAGCATACAGTTAAACTGTACGGTTACCAAGGGATACAGCAATTTAAGATGCTTTGTCGTTTGATTTTATACTTTAGGGCGCTAAAATATCTCAATTGACAAAGCATCTTATATTTAAGTAAAATGGACTGGAATTGCAGGGGTGACATGGAAAAGTGGTCAAACCTTCCAAGCAAAACAACAACCGAAATAACACCGGGAATGCCTTCAAGGCAATTGGATTGGTGAGCGCGATCGGCATTGATTTGGCGATATGCACATTGGGTGGTTTCTATGCCGGAAAGTGGCTCGATGCTAAACTTGATGGCTCCGGAATTTGGATTGGCGTAAGCGTTCTCGCAGGCTTGGTTGTAGGCGCATTAAGTATTGCCCTTGTGATCGGAAAGGTATTGAGGGATAACCATGAATGAGATGACCCGTATGCAAAAAATGTTATGGATCGTAGCGCTTGGTATTATGGCTCTGTGTTTCCTGGTCTCCGCCTTCATGCCCCAACATCGTGACATTGCTCACGGAATCATTCTGGGAACGGGAGTAAGCTGTCTAAATGTGCTATATATGGCCTACAAGATTCGACAGGTTGCGAGTGCGGCTGCCGGTGAAGGAAAGAAGAAAAAGGTGGGGATTGGCTTTGGCGTTCGATTGGCGACCTCTATTTTGGCAGTGGTGCTGGCTATGGAGTTCCCAGCCTATTTCCATGAGATCGCTGTAATGGCAAGCCTGGTAACTGGACAATTTCTTCTTTTAATTATAGGCATCATATTCACGCTACAGGAAAAATAATGGCTCAACTGAGAAAGGGGTGAGAAAACATGTTGCATGAATCACCGATTATCGAATTGGGCGGATTTAACATTGACTTGTCCGTCATTATTATGCTGGTTGTGACTTGCGCGATTGTATTTGGACTGGCATTTGCTGCAACGCGCAATTTGTCTGTGGACAATCCAAGCAAGCTGCAAAATTTTATGGAATGGGTCGTCGAATTCGTTCAAGGACTGATTACCAGCACGATGGATTTGAAAAAAGGGAAGCCATTCCTCTCCTTGGGGATGACGCTGATCATGTTCATCTTCGTCGGAAATATGCTAGGCTTACCGTTCGGGATTGTGACCGAGTTCGATAATGCGCAAAGTGCCCAAGTATTTGGACATGAAATCATTCCAGTCAAAGAAGCATTAGAACAAGTACAGGCGTCTCACCCGGGCGAAGCTGCCCATGTAGGTATCAGCTGGTGGAAATCACCTACCGCAGATGCAGGGGTATCCATTGGACTGGCTTTGATGATCTTTGTCCTGGTTCATTTCCTGGGGATTTTCCGTAATACCAAAGCTTACTTCAAGCATTACGTTCAGCCATTTCCATTCTTTTTGCCAATTAACTTGATTGAGCAGTTCTCAAAACTGTTGACACATGGTATGCGTCTATTCGGTAATATTTTTGCCGGCGAAGTTTTGATCAGTGTTCTGCTGAAAATGACAGCACTTGGTGTGGGAGGTATGGTTGCTTCCGTATTGGGACTCGTGGTCTGGCAAGGATTCAGTATTTTTGTCGGCAGTATTCAGGCGTTCGTCTTTACCATTTTGACGTTCGTATATATTTCGCAGGCAATTGACACGCATGAAGAAGAGCATTAGTTAAAATTAGTTTCGGGTTTTTAGTTAAGTTCAGGAGTACGCTTCGCTCTTAACTGCAAATACATGTACAACACAAATACACATCTCTAAGGAGGATTTTTTAAATGGGAGCTTGGGCATTAATAGCAGCAGCTATCGCAGTAGGTTTGGGTGCGCTTGGCGCAGGTATTGGTAACGGTCTGATCGTAAGTAAAACAGTTGAAGGTATCGCTCGTCAGCCAGAGGCGAAGTCCACCTTACAAACTATTATGTTTATCGGTGTAGGTCTGGTCGAAGCCCTACCTATTATCGGTGTCGTTCTGGCATTTATTTTTTACGCTAAGGCTTAATGAATTGAACTAAGCAAGGTTTGGCGGGGAAGGCACAGCCATCCGCGCCTTCTTTGTTCGTTGGAACATGAAAGATCCAGAACCGACGTTCACCGGAAAGGAGTGACTTCAATTGAGTTTAAATTGGACAAGTATCGTT